>OGSU01000004.1_pt1 | contig 254907 bp, 215 predicted proteins | sample 1573911 | NCBI WGS metagenome assembly OGSU01 (sample SAMN03295839, study PRJEB24534) | human gut metagenome | isolation source: fecal sample 7 from infant 5 | host: Homo sapiens | place: USA: Pittsburgh, PA | collected 2014-07 | reverse complement strand
TCCATGTCACTTTGAGTGCCCACACAGATTGTCTGATAAATTGTTAAAGAGCAGTGCAACGCGGCTTTCGCTCACCGTTGCGAGGTGGCGTATATTACGCTTTCCTCTTTCAGAGTCAACCCGTTATTTCAGGATTTTTTCTCTTCAACCGACCGGGCTGTCTGTGAAGTGATTCACATCTGCCGTGTCGATGGAGGCGCATTATAGGGAGCTGCCGAGGAATGACAAGTGGAAATATGCATTTTTATTTCGACCGCTCACCTTTTCACCAGAACGGCTATTTTTGGTGCTTTTTAATCTCTTTTGGCAGATCGGCCAGGCTATTAATCACCCAATCCGCGGCATTTTCAGCTTCTGGCGTAACAGGCTTACCCGTGCGCACTAATATTTTGGTCCCCACACCTGCAGCTGCAGCTGCCTGCATATCTTCCAGTTTATCGCCCACCATATAAGAAGCGGCCATATCGATGTGCAGAAACTCTTGCGCGGAGATAAACATTCCCGGATGCGGTTTACGGCAATCACAGGTCTGGCGATACGCTTCTACGGTTCCCTGAGGGTGGTGTGGGCAATAATAAATGCCATCAAGATCGACCCCGCGATCCGCCAGCGACCAGTCCATCCATTCTGTCAGCGTCTCGAATTGCGCTTCGGTGAATTTACCGCGCGCAATACCAGACTGGTTCGTTACGACCACCAGCGCGTAGCCCATCTCTTTCAGCTGGCGCATTGCCTCTATAACGCCTTCGATAAATTCGAACTCATCAATCTCATGGACATAACCGTGATCCACATTAATAGTGCCATCACGATCGAGAAAAATTGCGGGTACTGATTTTGCCACCGGTTTGCTCCTGAAAAAGGCCTGTTGAGCTAGTATCTCATGAAACGCAGCGCAATAAAGTGCTCATCGTACAGAGTTGGATTGATTTAGACGTCTGGATGCCTTAACATCCGTTTTGTTTACGGTCATCACCCGTATCTGGCAGAACAAAATGCCACGGCTAACTTACATACGATAAAAATAATCTAATGATTAAACTTTCCAATATCACCAAAGTGTTCCAGCAGGGGAACCGAACCATTCAGGCGCTGAACAATGTCAGCCTGCATGTTCCTGCTGGTCAAATTTATGGCGTCATTGGCGCATCGGGTGCAGGTAAAAGCACGCTGATCCGTTGTGTTAACCTGCTTGAGCGTCCAACCCAGGGTAACGTAGAAGTTGGCGGCCAGGAACTTACCGCTCTTTCAGAGAAAGAACTCACCAAAGCGCGTCGTCAGATTGGCATGATCTTCCAGCACTTCAACCTGCTGGCTTCTCGCACCGTTTTCGGCAACGTCGCCTTGCCGCTGGAGCTGGACAACACACCGAAAGAAGAAGTGAAGCGTCGCGTTACCGAACTGCTCGACCTCGTGGGTCTGGGTGACAAACATGACAGCTACCCGGCAAATCTGTCTGGTGGTCAAAAGCAGCGTGTGGCGATTGCCCGCGCACTGGCTAGCAATCCTAAGGTATTGCTGTGTGATGAAGCGACCAGCGCACTGGATCCGGCTACCACGCGTTCTATTCTGGAACTGCTGAAAGACATTAACCGTCGCCTCGGCCTGACGATCCTCCTTATTACGCACGAGATGGATGTGGTGAAACGCATCTGCGACTGCGTGGCGGTCATTAGCAACGGTGAACTGATTGAGCAGGATACCGTCAGCGAAGTGTTCTCCCATCCGAAGACCCCGCTGGCGCAGCAGTTCATTCAGTCCACTCTGCATCTGGATATTCCGGAAGATTATCTGGAGCGTTTGAAAACCGAACCTGCGGCAGACAGTGTCCCAATGCTGCGCATGGAGTTCACCGGTCAGTCCGTTGATGCCCCTCTGCTTTCCGAAACCGCGCGTCGCTTTAACGTGAACAACAACATTATCAGCGCCCAGATGGATTACGCCGGTGGCGTGAAGTTCGGCATCATGCTGACGGAAATGCACGGCACACAAGAAGAAACCCAGGCGGCAATCGCCTGGCTGCAAGAACACCACGTAAAAGTAGAGGTACTGGGTTATGTCTGAGCCGATGATGTGGCTGCTGGTTCGCGGCGTTTGGGAAACGCTGGCAATGACCTTCGTATCGGGTTTCTTTGGTTTTGTGATTGGCCTGCCGGTCGGCGTACTGCTGTATGTCACGCGTCCGGGTCAAATCATTGAGAACGCGAAGCTCTACCGTACGCTCTCTGCACTGGTTAACATCTTCCGTTCCATCCCGTTCATTATTCTGCTGGTGTGGATGATTCCATTTACCCGCGTGATCGTTGGTACGTCAATCGGTCTGCAGGCGGCCATTGTTCCGTTGACGGTCGGCGCTGCGCCGTTTATCGCCCGTATGGTGGAAAACGCCCTGCTGGAGATCCCGACGGGTTTGATCGAGGCCTCTCGTGCGATGGGCGCAACACCTATGCAGATCGTCCGCAAGGTACTGCTGCCTGAAGCACTGCCAGGCCTGGTGAACGCGGCCACGATTACGCTTATTACTCTGGTGGGGTATTCCGCGATGGGCGGTGCCGTAGGTGCCGGCGGTTTAGGCCAGATTGGCTACCAGTACGGCTATATTGGTTATAACGCTACCGTAATGAATACCGTTCTGGTATTGCTGGTTGTGCTGGTTTACTTAATCCAGTTCTCTGGCGATCGCATCGTCCGGGCTGTTACTCACAAATAACGTTACACACAACACAAACTCGACGAGTTAAGGATAAAACATGGCGTTTAAATTAAAGACCTTTGCAGCAGTAGGCGCGCTTATTGGCTCTCTGGCACTGGTGGGTTGCGGTCAGGACGAAAAAGATCCAAACCACATCAAAGTGGGCGTTATCGTTGGTGCAGAACAGCAGGTTGCTGAAGTTGCCCAGAAAGTGGCGAAAGAGAAATACGGCCTGGACGTTGAGCTGGTGACCTTCAACGATTACGTTCTGCCAAACGAAGCGCTGAGCAAAGGCGATATCGACGCTAACGCCTTCCAGCATAAGCCTTACCTGGATCAGCAGATCAAAGATCGTGGCTATAAGCTGGTAGGTGTCGGTAACACCTTCGTTTATCCGATTGCCGGTTACTCCAAGAAAATTAAATCACTGGACGAACTGCAGCCGGGCTCTCAGGTTGCGGTGCCTAACGACCCAACCAACCTCGGTCGTTCCCTGCTGCTGCTGCAGAAAGTGGGCCTGATCAAACTGAAAGACGGTGTTGGCCTGCTGCCAACCGTTCTGGATGTCACCGAGAACCCGAAAAATCTGAAAATTGTTGAGCTGGAAGCCCCACAGCTGCCACGTTCTCTGGACGATGCGCAGATTGCTCTGGCCGTTATCAACACCACTTACGCCAGCCAGATTGGCCTGACGCCAGCGAAAGACGGTATCTTCGTTGAAGATAAAGACTCCCCGTACGTTAACCTGATCGTGACTCGCGAAGACAACAAAGACGCGGAAAACGTGAAGAAGTTCGTACAGGCTTATCAGTCTGACGAAGTTTACCAGGAAGCCAACAAAGTGTTTAACGGCGGCGCGGTTAAAGGCTGGTAATCTCACCTCAGTGTAATATCATCAGGACGGGCTTATGCCCGTCTTGTCATTTGTGCAGTCAACTGATTCAATATCTGACGTTTTGATTATCCATTGAGGAATTATTATGCGTGCTTTACCGATCTGTCTTTTAGCACTCATGCTGAGCGGCTGTTCTATGCTAAGCAGATCTCCTGTTGAACCTGTTCAAAGCACGGCAACCCCGCCAAAAACAGAGCCTGCGAAACCGAAAGTGGTTCGCCCTGCGCCGGTTCGCATTATCACGAAACCTGACGAACTCGTCGGTAAACCGTTCCGTGAACTGGGTGAAGTAAGCGGTGAATCCTGTCAGGCAACCAATCAGGACTCTCCGCCGAATATCCCGACAGCGCGTAAACGCATGCAGATTAACGCTGCCAAAATGAAAGCCAACGCGGTTCTGCTGCACAGCTGTGAAGTCACCAGCGGCACGCCGGGCTGCTATCGTCAGGCGGTTTGCATCGGTTCTGCGCTGAACATTACGGCGAAATGAGTGCATTTCAGTTTGAGCAGATAGGCGTTATCCACTCTCCCTATAAAGAGAAGTTCGCCGTGCCTCGCCAGCCGGGTCTGGTGACCAGCGGCGGGGGCGAGCTTCATCTTCTGGCGCCTTACAACCAGGCCGATGCGGTACGCGGGCTTGAGGCATTTAGCCATTTATGGGTGGTATTTGTCTTTCATCAGACGATGGAAGGCGGCTGGCGACCAACCGTGCGCCCTCCTCGTCTGGGTGGAAATGCGCGAATGGGCGTATTTGCGACTCGCTCGACCTTCCGTCCAAACCCGATCGGGATGTCGTTGGTTGAACTGAAAGGCATACGTTGTCAGAAAGATCGGGTGATACTGGAATTAGGCAGTCTGGACCTGGTGGACGGCACGCCGGTTATCGACATCAAACCCTATTTGCCCTTCGCGGAAGCGCTCCCGGACGCGCGCGCAAGTTATGCTCAGGATGCACCGCAGGCGGATATGCCTGTCTCTTTTACCCCTGAGATCGCCTCGCAGCTTAGCCAGATGGAGAAGCGCTATCCTCGTTTGCGGAATTTTATCACCGAAGTGCTGGCACAGGACCCCCGTCCAGCCTACCGTAAAGAAGAGGAAGCAGGAAAAATATACGCCGTCTGGCTGCTGGATTTTAACGTGCGCTGGCGCGTCGCCGGGGCAGGTTTTGAAGTGTTTGCCCTTGAACCCAGGTAATTTTGTTCTCCTCTCTTTTGGCATCTTTGCCACACTGGTAAACTAAACCACTTTTTTTGTGTCAGGCTGGTGTTTCAGCCTGTTCCAATCGTCGAAATGGAACCGTAACAACATGCGTACTAGCCAATATCTGCTCTCCACTCTGAAGGAGACGCCTGCCGACGCCGAAGTGATCAGCCATCAGCTGATGCTGCGCGCCGGGATGATCCGCAAGCTGGCCTCCGGGTTATATACCTGGCTGCCGACCGGCGTGCGCGTCCTGAAAAAAGTCGAAAACATCGTGCGTGAAGAGATGAACAACGCCGGTGCTATCGAGGTGTCCATGCCGGTGGTTCAGCCCGCTGACCTGTGGCAGGAGAGCGGCCGTTGGGAACAATATGGCCCAGAGCTGCTGCGCTTCGTCGATCGCGGCGAGCGTCCATTCGTTCTCGGCCCAACGCATGAAGAGGTCATTACCGACCTGATCCGTAACGAGCTGAGCTCTTACAAACAGCTGCCGCTGAACTTCTTCCAGATTCAGACCAAGTTCCGTGATGAAGTTCGTCCTCGTTTCGGGGTGATGCGCTCCCGCGAATTCCTGATGAAAGATGCTTACTCTTTCCATACCTCTCAGGAATCGCTGCAAGAGACCTACGACAAAATGTACGAGGCATACAGCAAAATCTTCTCCCGCATGGGTCTGGATTTCCGCGCTGTGCAGGCTGATACCGGCTCTATCGGTGGTAGCGCATCCCATGAATTCCAGGTACTGGCGCAGAGCGGTGAAGACGATGTGATCTTCTCGGACTCTTCAGATTACGCCGCGAACATCGAATTTGCAGAAGCGCTGGCACCAAAAGAACCACGTGGCGCTGCAACGCAGGAGATGACGCTGGTTGATACGCCAAACGCGAAAACCATTGCTGAGCTGGTTGAGCAGTTCGGTCTGCCGATTGAAAAAACCGTCAAAACGCTGCTGGTGAAATCTACCGAAGGCAGCGCTTACCCGCTGGTTGCCCTGCTGGTGCGTGGCGATCACGAGCTGAACGAAGTGAAAGCAGAGAAGCTGCCGCAGGTCGCGAGCCCGCTGACGTTTGCAACAGAAGCGGAAATCCGTGCCGTGGTCAATGCAGGTCCTGGCTCTCTCGGCCCGGTTAATATGCCGGTTCCGGTTGTTATTGACCGCACTGTTGCTGCGATGAGCGACTTCTCCGCCGGCGCTAACATCGACGGTAAACATTACTTCGGTATTAACTGGGATCGCGACGTGGCGACGCCTGAAGTGGCAGACATCCGTAACGTGGTCGCAGGCGATCCAAGTCCGGACGGTCAGGGCACCCTGATGATTAAGCGCGGTATCGAAGTCGGTCACATCTTCCAGCTGGGTGACAAATACTCTCGCGCACTGAACGCCGCCGTTCAGGGTGAAGATGGCCGTAACCAGATCCTGACCATGGGCTGCTACGGTATCGGGGTCACTCGTGTGGTCGCGGCGGCCATTGAACAGAACTACGACGAACGCGGCATCGTCTGGCCGGACAATATCGCTCCGTTCCAGGTTGCGATTCTGCCAATGAACATGCATAAATCCTACCGTGTGCAGGAGCTGGCTGAGAAGCTGTACGCCGAGCTGCGTGCTCAAGGTATCGAAGTGCTGATGGATGACCGTAAAGAGCGTCCGGGCGTGATGTTCGCCGATATGGAACTGATTGGTATTCCACACACGGTGGTCATCGGTGACCGTAACCTCGACAGCGATGAGATCGAATACAAATACCGTCGTAGCGGCGAGAAACAGATGATCAAGACAGGCGATATTCTTGATTACCTGGTGAAAGCCATCAAAGGCTAAACAAAAAACCCCGCTCAGGCGGGGTTTTTTAATGGATAATCGTCAGCTTATTGACTGTTACAGTCTTTGCCTGTGATAAATTTCGCCTCTTTATCCACCACCAGCGTTTTCACGCTCTCTCCGCTATCCGGGTTTGGCTCCAGCGTAAAGTGACCATCTACGGTCAGCAATACCGGCTTGCTGTCATTGCCACGCGCCACGGCGTAATCACGTTCAAGCTGCGCATTGTTCGCCACGCTGACTTTCTTACCCGTTGCACAGTCGGTAAAGATCGCCGCATCCGCCATATAGAAATACATACCCCGCATTGGCATCGGCGTAGCAGGCAGAGCCGCTTTCACCGGCGCAAGCGTATAGTTGAACTGGGATTCAATCGGGTTGCCCTCGCGGTCGAGCATCTCCATCCCCTCACCTTTGGCGCGGAAATACGTTTTCTCACCCGTGGTATCTCTCAGGACCAGCTTTTCCGCCGTACGCGCCCAGGTTCCGTAGGTCGCAAACGAAGAGGGTTCTTTAGCGCCCTGATAACGCTGGTTCATAACCCAGGTGCCGTCTTTTTGCAGGAACAGGGACGTTTCGATGCCTTCACAGTCTGCACAAGGCAATACGCCGCGCCAGCTCTGCTGCATAGGCTTTAACGCTTCATTCTGCGAGGACTGCAAAACCTGCGTTTCAGAACGGTTGTTACACCCGAAAAGCGCAAACAGCGTACTCACTGCCAGCGCTGAAAATAATGCTTTTTTCACAATGAATTCCTTATGAAAAGTGTGTTCCCTTTCGTCACTCCATCGGGCGACGAACTTTACCGCGTAGTGCTTTCACTGTGGATTTTTGGGCTTTCGAGGACAACCGACGCTCTTTCGATGCGCGGGTTGGCCGCGTTGCCCGGCGGCTTTTTTGTACTGCTGTTAATTCTTTAATAACGGCCACCAGCCTGGCTATCGCCGCTTCCCGGTTTAACTCCTGGCTGCGGTACTCCTGGGCTTTAATCACAATCACACCTTCGCTGGTGATCAGATGATGGCTGGCAGCAAGCAGACTCTCTTTATAATACTCTGGCAGGCTTGATGCCCGAATGTCAAAACGCAAATGGATCGCCGTTGACGCCTTATTGACGTGCTGTCCACCCGCCCCCTGAGCACGGATGGCGGTGATCTCCAGCTCATTATCAAGGATGCTGACGTTTCGGGACAAAACAATCATGACGCAGGCTGCCAGGCCGTCAAATGAATTTCCAGATTATTCTGAGAATCAGAGAGCCAGATGGCGCCGTCCTGAATGGTTGCCTGCAGGGCCATCGTCCGGCCGGCAAACCCACTGAGCTGCGCCAGCTGTTCATCATCCAGATACCAGACGGTGAGATTTTTATACTGCGCACATTTATTCTTGTTTTGTTGCCACCAGATCTCCGCCGCGCGCTGGTTATAGGCGAATAACGCCACTTCAGCGGACTGGGTACAGGCCTTTTTAATCCGACGCTCGTCCGGCAGACCGAGCTCGATCCACAGGTCGATGCCCAGATGATCGTTTCGCAGCCAGGCTTCTGGCTCGTCCTCTGCGCTTAAGCCGCGGGTAAACTGCAGCCGCTCGTTGGCGTATTTAATCCACGCCAGCAGGCGCAGCATCATACGCTCCTGGGTTTCGGAGGGGTGGCGCGCCAGCGTCAGCGACGCATCCAGAAACTGGTTGCGATCAAGATCGGCCACATTGACCACTGCTTTATAAATTGTCGCTTTAAGCGCCATGAGAGAACTCCATTCGAATCAGGGGCACATTGTAGCGAAAACAGAGGCAAAAGGCTGTCACGCGGTGATAAATCACACCTGTCAAGGCGCTGATATTGCTTAAATGAGTATGGTATAGTCACCTTGCTAAACCGAGTTTATCTTCGTAGGCTTAATGATATCTCACAGTAAGTCAGTGCGCTGGCGGGAGGGGATGTGAATAATTATTGTGAGTTAATTCGCAAACGGTATGCGGAAATCGCCAGCGGAGATCTGGGGTATGTCCCGGACGCGTTGGGCTGTGTATTGAAAGTGCTTAATGAAGTGGCCTCTGATGAGAGCCTTTCAGAGTCGGTCAGGGAAAAAGCAGCGTACGCTGCGGCGAATTTACTGGTGAGCGATTATGTCGATGAATGATACTTATCAACCCATCAATTGTGATGACTATGACAACCTCGAACTCGCCTGCCAGCATCATTTAATACTGACGCTGGAGCTAAAAGATGGCGAAGTATTGAAGGCAAAAGCCAGCGATCTGGTTTCACGTAAAAACGTGGAATATCTGGTTGTTGAAGACGGCAGTGCAACGCGTGAGCTACGTCTGGATAAAATAGCCAGCTTCAGCCACCCGCAAATCGGCACAGTCGTGGTGAGCGAATCCTGATGACACTTACGGGCAGCCTGGCTGCCCGTTACATTTTCTGCCAATCAAAACTGACCCCTTCTTCTGACCATCCCTCTTCCGTGATGAAAACCCCGGCAGCAGCCATCAACGTTTCACCGTAAAACAGCAGTGGCGTGGTATCACGTCGCCACGGCGGCACGCTGCACTCCTGCCATATCTTCTTAAGCTTCCGTCCCCCGTTGCGCCCGACAATATGCAGCAAACCACCAGCCTTGAAGCGTACGGTTACCGGCTCACCAGGCTTCGGCAGACGCACATGACCGGATGGGCTCAAAGAGACGCTCCCTGCATCACAAGGCAATATCAGCGGTACCTCTGGCGACGCCCAGTCGAGTACCACCTCAGTCAGTGAAGGCGTGGATTTGACCCGCCAGAGTTTGCCTTTATAGCGCCTGACCTCAAAACCATTCAGATACACGCAGGGGGAAGCATCTTCCCGCGCCTGCGCGACTTCGTCCCAGATCCGGCTCAGCATCGCCCGCGACGGCATCGCTGCACGATGAGTAGCCAGCCAGCGGCGTAACAGTGCGGCGCGGCGCACCGGGCTCATCGCCTCCAGGGGCGCTATCGCCAGTGCTCCGTCTTCAGAAATCAGGTCAGCCAGATCCGCACTCAACAGTTCATCCAGCAACAATTCCTGTTCAGCACACAGTATGGCGCTTCTCGCTGTCGCGTCGGCGAAATGCGGCCAGCGCTCGCTCAACAGCGGCAGGATGCGCAGGCGCAGGAAATTACGATCGTAACTGTCGTCCTGGTTACTCTCGTCTTCTATCCAGCTCAGCTGATATTCCCGCGCCCAGGCTTCCAGCGACGCCCGCGTCTCGCCCAGCAGCGGGCGCAGCAATTGCGTCCCGGCAAACTCAGATCGTGCAGGCATGGCGGACAGCCCCGCCGGTCCGCTTCCCCGCTTAAGCGCCAGCAAAAAAGTTTCGCACTGATCGTCCAGATGCTGAGCCGTGACCAGCGCTTCGCCAGGAAGTAATGCCGCGGAAAAAGCGGCATAGCGGGCTTTCCGCGCCTGTGCCTCGATGCCCTTCCCCTCATCAATGAGCGTGACGCGCTCAGCGATGAACGGGATCGCCCAGGCCGCACACAAGGCTTCACAGTGCGCCACCCACTCCTCAGCGTGAGGACTTAATCCATGATGGATGTGCATAGCCCGAAGCTGGACGTCAGGCTCCCGGTCGCGCCAGCGTTTCAGGCGATGGAGCAGAACGGTGGAATCCAGGCCACCGCTAAACCCCACCAGCAGCTGGCGGTACGGTGAAACAGCTTGTGCGATAGCGGGTAAGGTCATAGGAAATTACACATAAAAAATGCCCGAACTGAGCGGGCATTATCACACAGGACAAACATTACTGCTGGTAAAGCTCCAGCGGCAAATCATCCGGGTCGTTAAAAAAGGTAAAACGCTTGTCGGTGAAGGGATCGACACGGATCGGTTCACACGTCACGCCGCGCGCTTCCAGATGTTTTACTGCGTTATCCAGATCATCAACGCTGAAGGCAAGATGGCGCAGTCCACAGGCTTCCGGGCGCGACGGGCGCGCAGGCGGGAAGGGAAAAGAGAACAGCTCAATCACATATTGCCCGTTTAAAGCGAGATCCCCCTTCCAGGAGTCACGCTCCTCGCGGTAGGCCTCGCTCAACAGCGTAAAGCCAAGAATGTCACAATAGAAGGCCTTACTTTTCGCGTAATCGGTAGCAATGATCGCAATATGGTGAACCGCTTTTAAACCCAGCATAGCTTCTCCTTTTTATGATGCCTGAACGTTACAACCGAGAACCCGCACCTGGCAAGCGGTCAGCGTTATTTTAGGACTCGCACCCAGTAAACGCCGTGCTCATCGCGCTTCGCACCGTGAATATCCGTCTCGAAACCCGGATAGTGACGCCCCACCGAACAGAGCATCAGCAGAAAATCGAGTACTGCCCGGCTCTCCTCGGTGATCATTTCCCCCGGCATCAGCAGCGGTACACCCGGTGGGTAAGGCAGAATCATATTGGCCGACACGCGCCCGACCAGATTTTCCAGCTCAACGGTTTCTACCTCACCTTTTACCTGCCGCTGCCAGGCCTTGTGAGGCGTCAGCTTCATGTCAGGCAGGACGTCAAACGCCTGAAGCATGAGGCGCGGCAGATCGTGCTGGCGGATCAATCTGTGGATCCCCTGGGCCAGATCCTGAATGCGCATATTGCGGTAGAAGTCAGGATCTTCCGCGTAGAGATCCGGCAGCATGTTCTTCACCCGCAGGTTGAGATCGTAGGCACGCTTAAACTCCATCAGCCCGCGCAGCAGACCCATTGCCCGGGTTTTATCGATCCCGATACTGAACAGGAACAACAAATTATAGGGGCCGGTCTTCTCCACTACCACGCCGCGCTCATCAAGGAACTTCGCCACCAGCGCGGCGGGAATACCTTCATCACCCATTACACCCTGCTCGTCCATGCCTGGCGTCAGGATCGTCACCTTAACCGGATCGAGGAACATGTGGTCCGCATCGGCATCGCGGAAGCCGTGCCAGCTCTCCCCAGGCGCAACGGGCCAGCACTCGGCCTCGTCGATCTCTTCCGGCTGCCAGATATCAAAGAACCAGCCGTCTGCCTCATCTTTCAGCCGCTGGACCTCTTTACGGAAATGCAGCGCCCGCTCCACCGAGCGGTTTATCAGGCGTTTACCCGGGTTGCCGCGCAGCATCGCCGCCGCGGTTTCGATAGATGCCACCAGCGGATAGCTCGGTGAAGTGGTGGTATGCATCATAAAGGCTTCGTTGAAGGTCTCCTCGTCGTACTCGCCTTTGATGTGAATAAGAGACGCCTGGGAAAAGGCGGCCAGCATTTTGTGGGTCGACTGCGTTTCGAAGAACACTTTGCCCGGCACGCGCTCGCCGCTCATCCCGCTCTTACCCGAATAAATCGGGTGAAAATTGGTATAAGGCACCCACGCAGAATCGAAGTGGATCGACGGCACGTCCAGCGTCTGCTTGATCCAGTTGGTGTTGTATAACAGGCCGTCATAGGTGGAATTGGTGATCACCGCATGAACAGGCCAGCTTGCGCCAGGGATCGCCGCAACTTTCTTTTCAATGGTTTGATGCGTGAACTCCCGGCGTGGGATGCCGCCGAGAATCCCCAGCGCGTTACGCGTAGGGGATAACCAGAGCGGCACCACGTCGCTCATCATCAGCAGGTGCGCCAGCGATTTATGGCAGTTACGGTCAATCAGCAGCGTGCTGCCCACAGGCGCAGCGTACATCCCGACGATTTTGTTCGAGGTCGAGGTGCCGTTGGTCACCATATAGCTCTGCTCAGCGCCAAAGGTGCGGGCAATATACTCCTCAGCCTCCAGATGCGGGCCGGTGTGATCCAGCAGAGAGCCCAGTTCCGTGACCGAAATTGACACGTCCGCTTTCAGCGTGTTGCCCCCGAAAAAATCATAGAACAGACATCCTACCGGGCTTTTTTGATAGGCTGTTCCGGCCATATGCCCTGGCGTGCAGAAGGTGTATTTCCCCTCTTTCACATAGGTAAAAAGCGCGCGGGTAAAGGGCGGCGTAATGTTATCGAGGTATTCACCCGTGTACTGCTGAATGCGGGTCGCGATATCTTCCGCCACGCCGAGAGAATATTCAAAGAACCACAGCGCCATCCGCATATCATGCGCGCTGACGTCCATGGTCGAGTGGGTATTGATAAACGCATACAGCGGGAGATATTCGTTCAGCTTGTTGATCTCGCTGCACAGCTCCAGATCGTATTCGTCCCAGTCGAAGATCACGCCACAGATTCGCGGGTTATGCTCAATAAACTTCAGCAGGTCGGCGCTGTTGTGCGGCCAGATGAGCTGATACCCGCGCGACTGAAGGGCTTGCTCCAGCTCCTTGATGGGCTCGTCTTTATAAAAGACGCCGTGCGGCCCCATAATGGCAATGATGTTCACGGTCTACCTCCTTGAAAAACATTAGCTAAGCATAGTTAAGGTAAACGGCGGGTATAAAAAAAGCCGCAACATTGTGCGGCTTTTCAGATAATTGTGAAGCTTACGCGTAGCCGTAAGTCATCAGACGCTGATAACGACGGTTGAGCAGGTCTTCTTTGCTCAGGACGTCCAGATCGGCCAGGTCAGCCAGCAGCTGGGCTTTCAGGGAAGCAGCCATCACTTCCGGCTTACGATGCGCGCCACCCAGCGGTTCCGGGATCACGGTATCGATCAGCTTCAGCTCTTTCAGACGTGGGGCAATGATGCCCATCGCTTCTGCGGCCAGCGGCGCTTTATCAGCGCTTTTCCACAGAATGGACGCACAGCCTTCCGGAGAGATAACGGAATAGGTGCTGTACTGCAGCATATTCACTTTATCGCCCACGCCAATGGCCAGCGCACCACCTGAACCACCTTCACCGATGACGGTACAGATGACCGGCACCTTCAGGCGGGACATCTCGCGCAGGTTACGGGCGATGGCTTCAGACTGACCGCGCTCTTCCGCGCCCACGCCAGGGTATGCACCCGGGGTGTCAATGAAGGTGATGATTGGCATGTTGAAACGCTCAGCCATCTCCATCAGACGCAGGGCCTTGCGGTAGCCTTCTGGTGCAGGCATACCGAAGTTACGACGGATTTTCTCTTTGGTTTCACGCCCTTTCTGATGACCAATGATCATCACCGGGCGTCCGTCCAGACGCGCGATACCGCCGACGATAGCTTTGTCATCAGCGTATGCGCGATCGCCTGCCAGTTCGTCAAATTCGTCAAACGCCAGGCGGACATAATCCAGGGTGTACGGACGCTGTGGATGACGCGCCAGCTGGGCGATCTGCCATGCGCCGAGATCGGCAAAGATTTTGCGCGTCAGCTCTACGCTTTTTTCACGCAGACGATGCACTTCTTCGTCGATGTTAATATCCAGTTTTTCATCCTGACGGCTTACCGCTGTCAGAGAATCGATTTTCGCTTCCAGCTCAGCAATCGGCTGTTCGAAATCAAGGAAATTCAGACTCATAGTATTCCTGTATTAGTCAAACTCCAGTTCCACCTGCTCCGAACCAATGAGGCCACGGAGATCGTTCAGTAAACGATCGCTCGGAGAGACACGCCACGTTGCACCAAAGCGCAACCGCGCACGTGCATCCGCCCTCTGATAGTAGAGATGTACTGGAATTGTCCCCGAGCGGTGGGGTTCCAGAGACTGACGGAGTCGGTTTAAAAGCTGGTCATCAATTTGCCTGTCCGTCAGCGAGATAGCAAGCCCGCGAGCATATTTTTCCCGGGCTTCGTCAATGTCCATCACTTCGCGGGCGGTCATTTTAAGCCCCCCGCTGAAGTCATCAAAGCTGACCTGTCCGCTGACGATAAGTATGCGGTCTTTTTCCAGCAATTGCTGGTATTTATCCAGCGCGTCGGTGAACAACATCACCTCCAGACGCCCGGAACGGTCATCCAACGTACAGATGCCGATACGATTGCCGCGCTTGGTGACCATAACCCTTGCAGCAATCACGAGCCCCGCAGCCGTGGTAATTTTACCACGTTCTGTCGGATGCATGTCTTTTAGCCTGTGGCCGCCGACATAGCGCTCAATTTCTTTGATGTACTGGTTGATCGGGTGACCCGTCAGGTACAAGCCTAACGTTTCACGCTCGCCATCCAGCACGACCTGTTCTGGCCATGGCTGGCAGTTAGAATACGACTGCTCAATCTGCTCCGGCTCCTCCGCCAGCACACCGAACATATCTGCCTGCCCAATGGCTTCCGCTTTCGCGTGCTGGTCCGCCGCTTTCAGGGCATCGCCGAGGGAGTTCATCAACGCAGCGCGGTGCGGCCCCAGCCTGTCGAACGCGCCGGACATGATCAGCTTTTCCAGTACGCGGCGGTTCAGTTTTTTGGTATCGGTACGGGCGCACAGATCGAACAGCTCGCGGAAATAGCCGCCGTTGTTACGCGCTTCGATGATCGCCTCGATCGGCCCTTCACCCACGCCCTTGATCGCACCGATCCCGTAAACGATCTCCCCGTCGTCGTTGACGTGGAAATGGTAAAGCCCTGAGTTAATATCCGGCGGCAGGATCTTGAGCCCCATGCGCCAGCACTCATCCACCAGACCAACGACCTTCTCGGTGTTATCCATATCGGCAGTCATTACCGCCGCCATAAATTCAGCAGGATAGTGCGCTTTCAGCCACAGCGTCTGGTATGAGACTAGCGCATAGGCGGCAGAGTGGGATTTGTTAAATCCATACCCGGCGAATTTCTCCACCAGGTCGAAGATTTTCATCGCCAGCTCGCCGTCAACGCCGTTTTTCTTCGCGCCGTCTTCAAAGATGGAGCGCTGCTTGGCCATCTCTTCCGGTTTTTTCTTCCCCATAGCACGACGCAGCATGTCCGCGCCGCCGAGGGTATAACCAGAAAGCACCTGAGCAATCTGCATGACCTGTTCCTGGTACAGGATGATGCCGTAGGTCGGCTCCAGTACCGGTTTCAGGCTTTCATGCTGCCACTGCACGTCCGGGTAGGAAATCTCTTCGCGACCGTGTTTACGGTCGATAAAGTTATCTACCATCCCCGACTGCAGCGGCCCCGGGCGGAACAGCGCCACCAGTGCGATCATATCTTCGAAGCAGTCAGGCTGCAGGCGCTTGATCAGGTCTTTCATGCCGCGGGATTCAAGCTGGAAGACCGCGGTGGTCTCCGAGCGCTGCAGCATGTCGAAACTTTTCTTGTCATCCAGCGGGATGGCAGCAATGTCTATCGGTTCAAGGCCCTGCTTTTCCCGGCGCGGGTTGATCATCTTCAGTGCCCAGTCGATGATCGTCAGCGTACGCAGGCCGAGGAAGTCAAACTTCACCAGCCCGGCGTATTCCACGTCGTTCTTATCAAACTGAGTGACTGGATGCTCACCCGCTTCATCGCAGTAGAGCGGCGCGAAGTCGGTAATTTTGGTCGGAGCAATAACCACGCCACCTGCATGCTTACCGGCGTTACGCGTGACGCCTTCCAGCTTGCGCGCCATGTCGATCAGGGCTTTGACTTCTTCGTCAGCTTCGTAGATTTCCGGCAGCTGAGGTTCGGCTTCAAACGCTTTTGCCAGCGTCATGCCCGGATCGGGCGGCACCAGCTTAGAAATACGATCGACGAAACCGTACGGGTGGCCGAGTACACGCCCCACGTCGCGGATAACCGCTTTCGCCGCCATGGTACCGAAGGTAATGATCTGCGATACCGCATCACGGCCATACATGTCCGCTACGTGCTCGATCACCTGATCGCGTTTCTCCATGCAGAAGTCGACGTCGAAGTCGGGCATGGAAACACGTTCCGGGTTGAGGAAACGTTCGAACAGCAGGTCGAATTCCAGCGGATCGAGGTCGGTAATTTTTAATGCATACGCCACCAGCGAGCCCGCACCGGAGCCACGGCCCGGACCTACCGGTACGCCGTTATCCTTCGACCACTGAATGAACTCCATAACGATCAGGAAGTAGCCGGGGAAGCCCATCTGGTTGATAACCTGAAGCTCTATATCCAGACGCTCGTCATACTCCGGACGACGTTTTTTACGCTCTTCTTCATCCGGGAAGAGGAATTCGAGACGCTCTTCCAGACCCTCCTTCGATTTCATGACCAGGAAATCTTCCGTCGTCATGTCACCCGTCGGGAACTGCGGCAGGAAGTATTCGCCGAGGCGCACGGTGACGTTACAGCGCTTGGCAATCTCTACGCTGTTTTCCAGCGCTTCAGGGATATCGGAAAAGAGCTCGCACATCTCCTCTTCGCTGCGCATATACTGCTGCGATGAGTAATTACGCGGGCGCTTTGGATCGTCAAGGGTGAAGCCATCATGGATCGCCACACGAATTTCGTGGGCGTCAAAATCGCCGGATTCCAGGAAACGCACATCATTCGTCGCCACCACGGGCAAACCGCGCTCTTCAGCCAGCGCAACAGCGGCGTGCAGATAGCTCTCTTCGTCCTGGCGGCCGGTGCGGATCAATTCCAGATAGTAACGATCCGGGAAATATTCTTCATAAAACGAGACGCACTGATCCACCAGCGCGCTGTTGCCACGCAGCAGGCATTTGCCGACGTCGCCCATGCGGCCACCGGAGATCAGCAGCAGCCCTTCGTTCAGTTCCGCCAGCCAGTCCCGGTCGATCCACGGGCCCAGCGCACCATAGCCGCGCTGATAAGCTTTCGAAATAAGCAGAGTGAGGTTCTGGTAGCCGGTGTTGTTCATGGCCAGCACGGAAATTTGCGTCAGTTCATCGCCGATGAGATCGCTCTGAACATGAAAATCCGCACCGACGACAGGCTTCATCCCCGCGCCATGTGCCGTTCCGTAGAACTTCACCAGGCCACACAGGTTGGTAAAATCGGTGATCGCCAGCGCAGGCATGCCAAGCGCGGCCGCCTTTTTTACAAGCGGCCCGGTCTTCGCCAGCCCATCGATCATGGAGTAGTCGCTATGCACCCGCAGGTGTACGAAACGTGGTTCAGCCATCTTCAGATTCCGCGTTACTTAATTGCTTGCGTATTGATTCAGGACACCCGTCCCAGCGCGCGTTTCACCGGGCCAAAGCTGCGCCGGTGATGTTCAGTTGCGCCATGTTCAGCCAGCTTTTCCAGATGGAAAGCCGTAGGATACCCCTTGTGCTGGGCGAAGCCATACTGAGGGTAAGTGAGATCCAGCGCGGCCATTTCAGCGTCGCGTGTCACCTTGGCAATAATAGATGCTGCGCTGATCTCGGCGACACGGCTATCGCCTTTGACGACCGCCATAGAAGGCATCGGCAGTGCCGGACAGCGGTTGCCGTCAATCAGGACATATTCCGGAGCAATTTTCAGGCCCGCTACCGCGCGCTGCATGGCCAGCATTGTAGCATGCAAAATATTCAACTCGTCGATTTCATGCGGCTCAGCGCGCCCCAGGCTCCAGGCCAGAGCCTTCTCCTGAATCTCACTGAACAGGGCCAGTCGACGTTTTTCGGATAATTTTTTTGAGTCGTTTAGCCCGACGATCGGGCGGGCGGGATCGAGGATCACCGCGGCGGTCACAACAGCCCCCACTAACGGGCCACGACCGACTTCGTCCACCCCTGCCACAAGATGCGTGTGAGGGTATACAAATTCCATCATTTTGCTAACTCCAGCACTGCATCGGCCGCTTGCTCATCTGCATTGCAGCGGATCAGTTGATGCAGTTCACGGAAGGTATCATGCATCTGGTGGCTGGTCTTGCCGTTGGCGAGCAGCGGCAGCAGGGCCTCCGCCAGCGCCTGAGGCTGGCACTCATCCTGTAAGAGCTCTTTTACCAGCTCGCGCCCGGCAAGCAGGTTTGGCAGGGAAACATAATCCGTTTTCACCAGACGTTTTGCCAGCCAGAAGGTAAACGGCTTCATACGATAACCGACCACCATCGGGCATTTCGCCAGCATACATTCCAGCGCAGCCGTGCCAGAGGCCAGCAGTGCGGCATCGCTCGCAAACATCGCTTCCCGTCCTTTCCCGTCCAGCAGGCGGACGTGAAGATCCGGGGCGACTTCCGCTTTAATGCGTTCGAACTGCTCGCGGCGTTTGGCATTCACCAGCGGCACGACCACTTCAAGATCGGGATACGTCTTGCGAAGAATCTGCGCGGTTTTCAGGAAATCAGCGCTCAGCATCTCCACTTCTGCGCCACGGCTTCCTGGCAGCAATGCCAGACAGTGCACATCATGAGGGATACCGAGCACGTCGCGCGCCGCGTTTTTATCCGGATCCAGCGGCATCGCATCCGCCATGGTATGACCGATAAAACGGCAGGGAACATTAAATTTGTCGTAAAACGCTTTTTCGAAAGGCAGAAAAGCCAGCACCAGGTTGGTGGACCGTCCAATTTTGAAAACGCGTTTCTGTCGCCACGCCCAAACGGACGGACTGACGTAATGAATGGTTTTGATGCCCTGCTTTTTCAGATTACCTTCGAGGGTAATGTTGAAGTCGGGTGCATCGATACCGACAAACACATCGGGTTTGAGCTCGGTAAAGCGGCGGGTAAGATCGGCACGAATATGCAGCAAGCGTCGCAAACGCCCCAGCACCTCAACAATGCCCATCACGGCCAGCTCTTCCATTTCATACCAGGCTTCACAGCCTTCGGCCTGCATCAGCGGGCCAGCCACGCCAACAAAGCGGGCGTTAGGTACGCGAGCTTTGAGCGCGCGGATGAGACCGGCACCAAGAATATCGCCGGAGGTTTCTCCGGCGACCAGGGCTATCGTAAGCGGACGACTGTCGACCATTAACGAATCAGACCCCTTGTTGAACGGTCAAAGAACTCCATGAACGCGTTCACTTCCGGGAACTTATCCGCCAGTTCGGCAATGTCCGGCTTCGCCTCTTCCAGCGTTTTACCGCTACGGTACAGCAGTTTGTACGCGTTACGGATGGCCGTAATCGCTTCGCGACTAAAACCACGACGCTTGAGGCCTTCGATGTTCACGCCAAACGGCGTGGCATGGTTGCCCTGCGCAATCACATACGGTGGGACGTCCTGCGCCACACCGGAGCAGCCACCGACCATCACGTGTGCACCAATGATGCAGAACTGATGGACTGCGGTCATGCCGCCAATAATTGCGAAGTCATCAACAGATACGTGTCCTGCCAGCGTTGCGTTGTTGGCAAGAATACAGCGATCGCCCACGGTACAGTCATGCGCAATATGCGCATTCACCATAAACAGGTTATCGCTACCCACCTTCGTCAACCCACCACCCTGTACTGTTCCACGATGAATGGTGACGCTTTCGCGAATACGGTTACGATCGCCAATTTCCAGACGGGTCGACTCACCAGCATATTTCAGATCCTGGTTAACTTCGCCGATGGAAGCGAACTGATAGATCTCGTTATTGCTGCCAATGGTCGTATGACCATTCACGACAACGTGAGATTTCAGTACTGTACCCTCACCAATTTCGACATTGGGTCCAACAATACAGAACGGGCCAATGTGAACGTTGGCACCAATGATGGCGCCGGTTTCCACAATAGCAGTAGGATGAATAAAGGCGGATTTATCAATCACGTATCAGGACTCCCGGCTACGAGCACACATCATCGTCGCTTCGCAAACAACTTTGCCGTCAACCAGCGCTACGCCTTTGAAGCGAGTCAGGCCACGACGCGTTTTTTCAAAAGTGACTTCCATGATCATCTGATCACCAGGCACGACAGGACGCTTAAAGCGCGCTTCATCAATACCTGCGAAGTAATAGAGTTCACCTGGCTCCAGTTTACCGACGCTTTTAAACGCCAGAATACCGGTAGCCTGAGCCATCGCTTCCAGAATCAACACACCCGGGAAGATAGGCTTACCCGGGAAGTGTCCCTGGAAGAACGGTTCGTTCACGGAAACATTTTTCACTGCGCGCAGAAAACGACCTTCTTCAAAATCCAGCACACGGTCTACCAGCAAAAACGGGTAGCGGTGCGGCAGAAGTTCTAAAATCTCTTCAATATGCAGAGTATGAGTGTCAGTAGTCAAAATACTCTTCCTGTCAAAATGTACTGATAACAATAATAACACGGCCTGCCGGTTTATTAGAAAGCCGACAGGCCGGGAAAGATAGCGTTAAACGGGTGACGTTTAGTCTTGTTGATCGATCTTACGCTCAAGAGACTTGAGTCGCTTGCTCATATCATCAATGTTCATCACCAGTGCTGCTGTTTTACGCCATACCTTGTTGGGTTGCAGCGGAATGCCCGAGGAATAGACGCCAGGTTCAGTGATCGGACGCATTACCATGCCCATGCCTGTCACCGTCACCTTGTCGCATATTTCCATGTGGCCATTAATCACGCTCGCACCGCCAATCATGCAATAACGACCAATTTTCAGGCTGCCCGCCATGATGACGCCCCCCGCAACTGCGGTATTGTCGCCAATCACAACGTTATGCGCAATCTGGCACTGGTTATCGATGATAACACCATTGCCAATGATCGTGTCGTCGAGTGCACCACGGTCGATCGTGGTACAGGCCCCAATCTCCACGCGATCGCCAATAATAACGCGACCAAGCTGCGGGATCTTAACCCAGTTACCGCGATCGTTCGCGTAACCAAAGCCATCAGAACCAATCACGGTGCTGGACTGGACGAGGCAATTTTCGCCGATTTCAACTTCATGATAAACGGACACATTGGCCCATAAACGGGTTCCTGCGCCGATTTTCGTATTTTTCCCAACGAAGCACCCCGGGCCAATCACGACGTTATCACCCAGCACAACGCCAGACTCGATAACCGCATTCGCACCAACGGCAACGTTGTTACCAAGCTTAGCCGTCGGATCGATTGCTGCACTGGCAGCAATGTTCTGAGCCGGTTGCGGCGTGGTATCAAGAATTTGAGCCATGCGTGCATACGTCAGGTAGGGGTTTTTCACTACCAGTGCACTTCCAGTGGCAAAGGGAAGATCGTCCTGCGTCAGAACAACAGCTGACGCCTGGCATTGAGCCAGTTGTTCACGGTACTTAGGGCTTACCATGAAGGTAATCGTGCCAGCTTTAGCAGATTGCATGGACGCAACAGCGGTGATGACGATATCGCCATCACCGTGTAATTCTGCATCCAACTGCTGAGCTAAATCAGCCAGTCGAATTGAAGGCATTACTTATTTAACCTGTTTCAGAACATCAGCGGTGATGTCTTTAACATCGCTGCTGTTGAAAGCAACGGCATTCGCATCAACAACCAGATCGATGCTCTGATCGGCAGCCACTGCTTTAACAGCAGTCTGAATGCGAGTGACCAGTTTGCCACGCTCTTCGTTAGAACGACGCTGACGATCCTGCTCGAAAGCCTGCGCTTTCTGAGAGAAGGTCTGGCGCTGAGCCATAACGTCTTTTTCCAGTTTGCTGCGATCGCTTGCTTTCATGGTAGAACCATCACGCTGCAGACGCTGCATTTTGGACTGAAGATCGCCTTCCATACGCTGCAGTTCGCTCGCACGGCCTTTGAATTCGTTTTCCAGTGTTGCAGAAACACCCGTTTTCTGTGCAACCTGCTGGAACAAATTACCCATGTTGACGATTGCGATTTTGTCTGCTGCCTGAGCAGAAGTTGCCATCGCTAAACCGAGACCTGCAGCTAATAACCACTTTTTCACAATTAACTCCTTACCATCCCATTGGCACCAGAAGGTACCGTTCTTTGCGTGGCAAGGCGACCGTTTTACCGATCGCCGGTTGTCAGCGCTACACTGCCAACGCATTCCTTTGCAGCGGATTATTACCAGGTTTTACCAATGTTAAACTGGAATTGCTCCGCCTTGTCTCCATCGTATTTCTTAAACGGCTGGGCGTAAGAGAAGACCAACGGTCCCAGCGGTGACATCCATTGTAATGCGATACCAGCAGACATGCGAATATTGCTCGGATCGCTGTAGTCCGGAACGCCAGCATCACGCATCTGTGCAGTATTCTGCCAGTTGGTGTCCCACACCGTACCGGCATCCCAGAAGAAGGACGTGCGGACGGAGTTCGCGTATTTATCACTGATAAACGGCGTTGGTGTGATGAACTCGAGGCTCGCCACGGCCATGGCGTTACCGCCCACTGCATCATCAGAGCTACACACTTCGGAAGATGAAGATTTATAGCAGTTATCTTTATCGTTACCGCCGTAGTAAACCGCTTTCGGACCAATGTTGTTGGACTGGAAGCCACGCACGGTGCTGGAACCACCCGCGTAGAAGTTCTCGTAGAACGGCAACTCTTTACTGCCGATACCATCACCATAGCCCCAACGGGTACGACCCAGAACGACCCACTTGTGGTCATCATCAATTGGGAAGTAGGACGCGGTATCCAGGGTTACCTTGTAGAACTCATTGTCAGAGCCCGGAACGGTCACTTTACCGTTCAGGTTGACGCGAGAACCTTCCGTTGGGAAGTAACCACGGTCGAGGCGGTTATAGGTCCAGCCGTAGTTGAAGGTGAAGTCATCCGCAGCAAAACCATTGTTATCGCCGGTTTTACTCGCAGACTGGCCAATAGAGTCCAGATAACGCCACATCGCCACCTGAGGTTGCATGTTGGACAGGTCGTTATGCACGTAACCTAAGCCCGCACGCAGGGTGTTATATTCGTTAACCGGGAAGCCGAGCGTTCCGTCTACACCATAGCTCTTGTTGGTATAGGAGGAGAGATCCGCGTCGTCTGCTTTAAAGTCGTTATAGAAGATACGACCGCCCAGGCTTACACCGTCAACGGTGAAGTATGGGTTGGTAACAGAGAACTCAGAGTAGGTCTGGTAGTCGTTTTTGGTGCCGTTAATACCGACAGAGTAACCTGTACCCAGCCAGTTATCCTGCTGGACGCCAACCTGGAAGCTCACGCCACTTTCAGTACCGTAGCCCACACCGAAGTTGAAGCTACCGGTGTTACGCTCTTTCACCTTATACACGACATCAACCTGATCCGGGCTGCCGGGTATACGCTGCGTTTCCGTGTCCACGGTTTCGAAATAGCCCAGACGGTTCAGACGCTCTTTACCCTGGTCAACGAGGTCGCTACCCAACCATGCCCCTTCCATCTGACGCATTTCGCGACGCAGAACGGAGTCTTTGGAGGTATCGTTACCGACGAAGCGGATCTTACGTACGTAGAAACGGTTACCCGCATCAACGTTAACATGCAGCTTAACGGTTTTATCCGCGTCGTTGATTTCCGGCTGTGTTTGTACACGCGGGTAAGCATAACCATAGCGGCCGAGCAGCTTCTTAATGCCGTCTTCCATTTTGGTGACTTTAGAACCGCTGTACAGATCGCCCGGCTGAATTTTAGTCAGCGCTTCAATTTCAGCTGAATGCCCGGCCAGGTTACCACTGACTTCAACACCGGAAAGCTTGTACTGATCGCCTTCAGTGATGTTAATCGTGATGTAGATACCTTTCTTGTCCGGCGTCAGACTGACCTGAGTCGAGTCGATGTTGAAACGGGCGTAACCGCGATCCAGATAGTAGCTGCGCAGGGTTTCGAGATCCCCCGCAAGTTTCTGTTTCTGGTATTTACGATCGCCAACCACGTTCCACCACGGCACTTCATCGCGCAGCTGGAAAGTGGAGATCAGTTCGTCGGTGCTAAACGCGTGGTTACCCACGATGTTGATCTGCTGGATCTTCGCGGAAACACCTTCCTGGAAGACCAGCTTCAGGTCAACACGGTTACGTGGGAGCGGCGTAACCACCGCTTTCACGCTGGCACTGTATTTACCGACGCTGTAGTAGAAGTCTTCCAGACCTTTTTCAATGTCTGAAAGGGTTGTGCGGTCCAGAGATTCCCCCACACGAACACCGGATGCTTCAAGGTTTTGCTTGAGCATGTCATCTTTCACCGACTTGTTACCGGAGAAAGTGATACTGGCGATCGTTGGACGTTCTTTTACCTGTACCAGCAGCGTATCACCATCGCGCAGGACGCGGACATCCTCGAAGTTGCCGGTGGCAAACAGAGCACGGATGGTGTTACTGATATCTTCATCATTAACCGTATCGCCGGGGCGCACAGGCATACTGAGGAGGGCCGCACCAACGGCGACACGCTGAAGGCCTTCGAAATGAATGTCTTTCACTACGAACCCGTCAGCACCGTATACGGTGGCGCTGCTAAACAGCAGCGACGCTATGAGCAACTTTTTCATCGCCATCGTTATTATGCGTTCTTCCTAACTAACTCTCTTACAACCGAGAGAAATCATTGAAAAGTGCAAGCCCCATTAACAGCACCAGCAAAATCGAGCCGATGCGGTAACTAAAGTCTTGAACTCGCTCGGATACCGGTCCGCCTTTTAGCTTTTCAATCGCTAAAAACAGCAGATGACCCCCGTCTAACACGGGAAGCGGGAACAGGTTGATTATCCCAAGGTTCACGCTAATGAGCGCGAGGAACATGAGATAGTAAATCACCCCGAATTCCGCTGACATCCCAGCCCCCTGAGCAATCGAGATTGGCCCACTGAGGTTGTTCAGTTTCACATCACCGGTTATCAATTTCCCCAACATGTTGACCGTCAGCTTCATCAGTTGCCATGTTTTATCCGTGGCTTCAAGGATGGCGCTGAACGGCCCATACTGGCGTATTGTCTTGTACTCATCTGGCAGCGGGATCACTTTTGGCACAACGCCTGCGAACCCTTCTGCCTTTTTGCCGACCGACTTCGTATCCGGGATCAGCGTCAGCGAAAGCGGACTGCCTTGCCTTTCAACTTCCAGCGCGAGGGACGTCCCCGGATTATCGCGCACCAGAGTAACAAAGGTCATCCACTCTGTTAATGGTTGACCATCGACTTTAACGATCCTGTCGCCCGCTTGCAAACCCGCTTTGCTCGCCGCCGAATTTGGCTGGACTTCAGCTAATACCGGCTCAATCTGCGCACCGCGGGGACGAATACCCAGCGCTGCGACGGGATCTTCTTTATCGGGCTCGAAACGCCAGTGGCGTAAATCCAGTACTTTGTCCTGACGCGCGTCTGACCCAAACGGCGATACGCTGAGGGTTGTCTGCGCATCGCCAATTTTGGCTACCAGTTGCAGTCGCACGGCATCCCAATCAGGGGTTTCGATGCCATCAATCGCTTTAAGTTCCATCCCGGACGTAATTTGCGCATTCGCCGCGATAGAGTTGGGCGCAATTTCCCCCACCACCGGACGCACGCCAGGGACGCCGATAATAAACACCAGCCAGTAAGCGAAAATTGCAAAGATGAAGTTGGCTACCGGTCCGGCAGCGATGATGGCAGCGCGTTGTCCAACGGTTTTGTTGTTAAACGCACTGTGTCGCAGCTCGGGTGCGACAGGCTCGACGCGTTCGTCGAGCATTTTGACGTAGCCGCCAAGCGGGATAAGTGCAATGACAAATTCCGTGCCGTGACGGTCGGTGCGCGTCCAGAGTGATTTGCCAAAACCAATGGAGAATCGCTCTACCCGCACACCACAACGGCGAGCAACCCAGAAATGGCCAAATTCATGCACGGTAATCAGCACACCCAGTGCAACAATGAACGCCGCCAGATTCCAGAGAATGCTCAGCATAAAACCTTCCGTTAAATCGTCCCGAATACCAGTAAAAGCAGGCAAGCAAACACTGGAACAGCCGCTGTCAGGCTGTCAATGCGATCCAGTATACCGCCATGCCCTGGAATCAGATGTCCGCTGTCCTTAATCCCTGCTTCACGCTTAAACATACTTTCGGTTAAATCACCGAGCACTGAGGCAAGCGCTGCAAAAATAGAGCATACCAGCAGTATTGACGGAGCCACTGCCAGATCCGCCCAGACGCCATAGCCCCAGGAGATAACTGCAGCCGTAAACAAGCCGCCGATGAATCCTTGCCAGGTTTTCCCTGGAGACACCTTCGGCGCCAGTTTATGTTTGCCGAACAGTTTACCAAACATATAGGCCCCGGAGTCAGCCCCCCAGACGAGAATCATCACATAAAGCAGCCAGATCGCACCGCTATAGTGGTTTTCGTCATAGTGCCAGGCGCGTAGCGCGACCATCCCCCAGAAAAAAGGCACAATGGTGAGCAGACCAAAAATGAGTCGCAACACTTTTGAATTACGCCATAAAGCCGCAGAGCCTGGATAAAAAAGAACCAGCAGCAATGCAGCCACCCACCAGGCCAGCGATATCCACAAGGAACCGGCAACCAGCGGCTGATGAATATCGTGGTGATATTCAGGCAACGTAAACAGCATTATGGCCAGAATAAAGCCACAGAGTACCGCAAGCCATACTCGCTGATTGCGCGAGGTAAAGCCGCTAAACTGTCCCCATTCCCACGCCGCGAGCATGCAGACCACCAGCGTGACAATAGCGAATCCCACCGGGGGCAGTAAAAACAGCGCCGCAATGACAATGGGTATTAATACAAAAGCGGAAATCAGGCGATACTTCAGCAAAAGCTACCCCCATCAGGCGTTGTCGCCACCTGGCTCGGTGCCGCCGAAACGACGCTCTCGATTGGCAAAGGCATGCAGCGCACCTTCAAAGTCTTGTTCATCAAAATCGGGCCAAAGAACATCTGTAAAGTAAAGTTCGGCATAGGCAATTTGCCATATCAAAAAGTTACTTATGCGATGTTCCCCCCCTGTCCTAATTACCAAATCCACAGGTGCCAGCTCATTCATGCAGATTTGCTTGCTCAGCGCCTCTTCATCAATCTGGTCGGGTCTCAACAGCCCTTCCTGAACCTGTTCGGCCAGATGCCGAACGCCCTGGATAATATCCCAGCGTCCGCCGTAATTCGCCGCGATATTGAGCGTCAGACCGGTATTATTTTCAGTCAGCGCTTCTGCTTTACGAATCCGTTCCTGCAAACGTGAGTTAAAACGACTGGTATCGCCAATGATACGCAGGCGGACGTTGTGGCGGTGCAGGCTTTTTACTTCGCTGTCGAGCGCCCACACAAACAGTTCCATCAACGCAGTCACTTCCTGCGGCGGTCGATTCCAGTTTTCACTGCTAAAAGCATAGAGCGTTAACGCATCAATGCCGTTATTCGCGGCAAAAGAAACGGCGCGGCGAACGGATTTCGCCCCTGCTTTATGCCCAAAGGCTCGTATCTTCCCTTGTCTTTTCGCCCAGCGGCCATTGCCATCCATAATGATTGCTACATGACGGCAGCCATGAGCTGGCAAGTTTTCGCTTATTGGTTGATTCGCAGACAACATAACGCGTTTTTTGTCCCTGAAAAGGATTTAACGGTACTCAGGAATACTTAAGCCTGTACATAAAAAAGCCGTGTCAAACCACGGCTTACCTGACCACATAAAGTCAAATTCCTGCGATCAGGTGGCGCAGACTATATCACTGAAGCCCAAAGCTAACAAATAGCACGACGACTAGTGCTTGCTTTATCACCAGCTTGCGAGGCGGCTCACCTGTTTACGCGCAATATCACGTGCAGCAGCATCGACCGCCAGCACCTCTTCCACACTTTGAGGCTCACGCAAATCCATTATTTCCAGTACCGATAAATTCAACGTTGCGATATCGGTAAAGCGGATTTGCTGATGCAGAAATGCGTCAACGGTAATTTCGTTGGCTGCATTCAGTGCCGTCGTCGCCGCCTGTCCCTGGTCGAAGGCATTCATCGCAAGCTTCAGACAAGGATAGCGATCGTAATCGGGTTCACTGAACGTCAGGGAACTTAGCTTACAAAAATCAAGCGGCTTCACGCCCGATTTCACCCGGTTTGGCCACGCCATTGTATGGGCGATGGGCGTACGCATATCCGGCTCGCCCAGCTGTGCCAGCACGCTGCCATCCTGATAGCGCACCATCGAGTGAATGACCGATTGCGGGTGAATCAGAACTTCCATCTGTTTCGCTGACGCATTAAACAGCCAGCGAGCTTCAATGTATTCCAGACCTTTGTTCATCATGGTGGCGGAGTCAACGGAGATTTTACGCCCCATTGACCAGTTCGGATGACGACACGCCTGATCCGGCGTCATTGCGCTCAGTTCAGACAGTGGCGTTTCACGGAACGGGCCACCAGACCCGGTAAGCAGAATCGACACGACGCCATTCTGCTCCAGGTCAGCGTACCCCAGGTTCTGTTGAAAAGGTTGCGGTAAACTCTGAAAAATGGCGTTGTGCTCGCTGTCGACCGGCAAAAGACGCGCCCCGCGCTGCTTCACCGCGTCCATAAACAGGCGTCCGCAGGTCACCAGCGACTCTTTGTTGGCCAGCAGAACATCTTTACCCGCATCTATTGCCGCAAGCGTCGGCAGCAACCCGGCCGCACCGACAATAGCCGCCATGACCTGGTCAACCTCATCCAGCGCCGCCATGTCGCAGGCCGCCTGCGACCCACTCAGCACCTCGGTTCGACTGCCCTTCTCAAGCAGCAGAGTTTTCAACTGACGCGCGCTCTCATCGTCATCCATCACCGCATAACGTGGCATAAACTCCAGGCACTGCTCGACCATGCGCTGCACGTTCTTACCGGCGACCAGCGCGGTCACGGTATAATGTTCAGGATTGTGGCGGACGACGTCGAGAGTACTGCAACCGATAGAGCCGGTTGAGCCAAGGAGAGTTAAATGCTTCATGGGATGCCCGAAAAAAGTTAGACCAGATAAAAGCAAAACGCCGCCAGCAAGACCCGAAGTCCCTCTGAACGGCGTTTATCAGTGTACGACAGAAATCAGAACTGCATCAGTTCCGCTTCTTTATCTGCCAGCGCCGCATCAATTTTCTTGATCGCTGCGTCGGTCATTTTCTGAATGTCGTCCTGAGAACGACGATCGTCATCTTCACTGATCTCTTTTTCTTTCAGCAGCGCTTTCACTTTATCGTTCGCGTCGCGGCGAACGTTACGCACGGATACGCGACCCTGCTCAGCTTCGCCACGCACCACTTTGATCAGATCTTTACGACGTTCTTCCGTCAGTGGAGGCAGTGGAACGCGGATATCAGAACCGGCAGAGCTTGGGTTCAGACCGAGGTCAGAGGCCATGATCGCTTTCTCAACCGCCGGGCTCATAGAGCGATCGAACACGTTGATTTTCAGCGTACGGGTATCTTCTACCGTCACGCTCGCCAGCTGACGCAGAGGGGTTGGCGTACCGTAGTATTCCACGATGATGCCATCCAGCAGGCTTGGGGAAGCACGGCCAGTACGGATTTTGCTGATTTGGGTTTTGAACGCTTCTACGCATTTTTCCATGCGTACTTCAGCATCTTTTCTGATGTCGTTAATCACGTTACGAATCCTTGAAAACTTGTCTCAGGCAGACTATCCGCCAGCACAGCGCTACAGGTGTGCTAAGTATAGTCGCGTTTAATTCATGACAACGCCAAAGGCGCGCCCGGGTAAGATACCACTACAAAATGAAGCGGAATCTTACCTGTATTTATCGCCGACGGAAATTATTCCGTGATCAAAGTGCCTTCTTTTTCGCCCATGACCACGCGGCGCAGTGCGCCAGGCTTATTCATGTTGAAGACACGGATCGGCAGTTTGTGGTCGCGAGCCAGCGTGAAGGCGGCAAGATCCATCACTTTCAGCTCTTTTTCCAGCACTTCGCCGTAGCTCAGCTGATCGTACATGGTGGCGGAAGGATCTTTTGCCGGGTCGGCAGTAAACACGCCGTCTACTTTGGTCGCTTTCAGTACCACATCGGCTTCGATCTCAATACCGCGCAGGCAGGCAGCGGAATCGGTCGTAAAGAACGGGTTACCCGTACCGGCGGAGAGGATCACCACGCGGTTGTTGCGCAGCAGGCTGATCGCCTCTGCCCAGCTGTAATTATCGCATACGCCATTCAGTGGAATCGCGGACATCAGGCGGGCATTCACATAGGCGCGGTGGAGCGCATCACGCATCGCCAGGCCATTCATGACGGTTGCCAGCATACCCATGTGGTCGCCCACAACGCGGTTCATCCCCGCTTTCGCCAGACCAGCACCACGGAAAAGGTTGCCACCGCCAATGACCACGCCAACCTGGATACCCAGTTCGACCAGTTCTTTGATTTCCTGTGCCATGCGATCAAGGATGCTTGCGTCAATACCGAAGCCTTCCGATCCCTGCAGCGCTTCGCCACTCAGCTTAAGCAGAATGCGTTTGTACACGGGTTTTGCATTGGTAGCCATGTTTCTTTCCTGAGACTGTCAACGATTAAGATGGGAGTTAATTCTGGCGACATGATATGCCGCAAATCAGCACAGCGACACTGGAGCCTGTCTGATTTCATATGACGGGTGACAAAAAGAAGCCGCCCTCAGGCGGCTCCTTTTCAATCATTAAGACTGCTTGGACATTGCAGCAACTTCTGCTGCGAAGTCAGTCTCAACTTTCTCGATGCCTTCGCCCACTTCGAAGCGGATGAAGCCAGTTACGTCAGCGTTGTGCTCTTTCAGCAGCTGAGCAACAGACTTGCTTGGATCCATAACGAAAGGCTGGCCAGTCAGAGAAACTTCGCCGGTGAATTTCTTCATGCGGCCTTCAACCATTTTCTCTGCGATTTCTTTCGGCTTACCGGACTGCATCGCGATGTCCAGCTGAACCTGGTACTCTTTTTCTACCACTTCAGCAGACACGTCTTCTGGCTTAACGAATTCTGGTTTGCTTGCAGCGATGTGCATAGCCAGCTGTTTAACCAGCTCTTCGTCAGCGCCTTTAGCCGCAACCAGAACACCGATACGTGCACCGTGCTGGTAAGAGCCCAGAACGTCGCCTTCCAGAGAAGAAACGCGACGGATGTTGATGTTCTCACCGATTTTAGCAACCAGCGCAACACGTTCTTCTTCGAACTGTGCTTTCAGAACTTCAACGTCAGTGATTTTGCCAGCAACCGCTGCGTCCAGAACTTTGTTCGCAAATGCCTGGAAACCGCCATCTTTAGCAACGAAGTCAGTCTGGCAGTTAACTTCCAGAATGATGCCGTAGTTGCCGTCGATTTTGGTGATGATCACGCCGTCAGCAGCAACGTTGCCTGCTTTTTTAGCTGCTTTGATCGCACCGGATTTACGCATGTTTTCGATTGCCAGCTCGATGTCGCCGTTCGCTTCAGTCAGCGCTTTTTTGCAATCCATCATGCCTGCGCCAGTACGCTCGCGCAGCTCTTTTACCAGGGATGCGGTAATTTCAGCCATTCTTAAATCCTCGGGAGATGTGAACTGCCCGGCCGGGGGCCAAACAGTGTAAATTGAAAAAAGGGGCCGGTAATGGGCCCCTATTCATACACGGTACTAATAAGGGGTAAAACCTTATTATTCAGCTTCTACGAAGCTTTCTTCCGCCTGAGAAGCCAGATCCTGGGAACGGCCTTCACGAACGGTAGCAGCTACAGCGCTCAGGTACAGGCTAACAGCACGGATTGCGTCGTCGTTACCCGGGATAACGAAGTCAACACCGTCCGGATCGGAGTTGGTATCAACGATAGCGAATACCGGGATACCCAGGTTGTTAGCTTCTTTGATAGCGATGTGCTCGTGGTCTGCATCAATTACGAACAGCGCGTCTGGCAGGCCGCCCATATCTTTGATACCGCCCAGGCTGTTTTCCAGCTTGTCCAGTTCACGAGTGCGCATCAGCGCTTCTTTCTTAGTCAGCTTGTCGAAAGTACCGTCCTGAGACTGGGTTTCCAGATCTTTCAGGCGCTTGATGGACTGACGAACAGTTTTCCAGTTGGTCAGCATGCCGCCCAACCAGCGATGGTTCACGAAGAACTGGTCGCAGCTGTTAGCAGCATCTTTCACAGCTTCGCTTGCAGCGCGCTTAGTACCAACGAACAGAATCTTACCTTTACGGGAAGAGATCTTGTTCAGCTCAGCCAGGGCTTCGTTGAACATTGGTACAGTTTTCTCAAGGTTGATGATGTGAACTTTGTTACGCGCGCCGAAGATGAAAGGCTTCATTTTCGGGTTCCAGTAACGGGTCTGGTGACCAAAGTGAACACCAGCCTTGAGCATGTCGCGCATGGAAACAGTTGCCATGTTTAAAACCTCTATAGATTAAATTGGGGTTATGCCTCCACGTATCCCATATTACCGACCCCGAAGGGCACCCCGGAATATGTGCCGATACGTGTGTGTTGTTACACAAAGTGAGATTTGTCGCTCCCGTCCAGCCTGTGTATCTGAGATGGATCGGAAGTCCGGCGCGCTTTATACCACAAAACACGACCAGAAACCAACAGTTGTTGGCGGAGTGTGCTGTTAATGATTCTCAATTTGGCACGGAGCGTGCCTGACTGATACCATTGACGACACTTAGACTAGTATTGTCGAAAAAATCGACACCGATGGACAGATTACATGGCTATCTCTATTAAGACACCTGAAGAAATTGAAAAGATGCGCGTCGCCGGTCGTCTGGCCGCGGAAGTGCTGGAAATGATCGAACCGTTCGTGAAGCCGGGCGTCAGCACCGGTGAACTGGACCGCATCTGTAACGACTATATCGTGAACGAGCAGCACGCGGTTTCCGCCTGCCTCGGCTACCACGGTTTCCCGAAATCCGTCTGCATTTCTATTAATGAAGTGGTTTGTCACGGTATCCCGGACGACGAAAAACTGCTGAAAGATGGCGACATCGTCAACATCGACGTGACCGTCATTAAAGACGAGTACCACGGTGACACCTCTAAGATGTTCATTGTCGGCAAGCCAACGATTCTGGGCGAGCGTCTGTGCAAAGTGACACAAGAGAGCCTGTACCTGGCGCTGAAAATGGTTAAGCCGGGTATTCGCCTGCGTACCATTGGTGCTGCCATCCAGAAGTTTGTAGAAGCGGAAGGGTTCTCCGTCGTGCGCGAATACTGCGGTCACGGTATTGGCCGCGTTTTCCATGAAGAACCCCAGGTTCTGCACTATGATGCCGATGACGGCGGCGTGGTGCTGCAAAAGGGTATGACCTTCACCATCGAGCCGATGGTCAACGCCGGTGACTACCGCATCCGCACCATGAAAGATGGCTGGACGGTGAAAACCAAAGACAGAAGCTTGTCTGCTCAGTACGAGCATACTATTGTGGTAACAGACAACGGCTGCGAAATTATGACGTTGCGCAAGGATGACACCATCCCGGCGATACTGACGAACATTGAGTGATAAGAAGCCGGCAAATGCCGGCTTTTTTAATGGCGATAGCTTTTTCTTATGGGTGGCGCACGATGAGTAATCTCTTACCCGAACAGTATGCTAACACAGCACTTCCCACCCTTCCCGACCAGCCCGATAACCCGGGCGTCTGGCCGTCGCACGAGCTGACCTGCGCGCATATCAAAGCCCATATGGATGTTTTCCATCGCTGGCTGGGCAGCGCGTTCGACGCAGGGGTCTCAGCCGAGCAACTTATTGAAGCGCGCACCGAATTTATCGACCAGCTCCTGCAACGTCTGTGGATCGACTACGGTTTCGGGCAGGTGAGCGACATCGCGCTGGTTGCCGTCGGGGGCTATGGCCGCGGTGAACTTCATCCACTTTCCGATATCGATCTCCTGATCTTAAGCCGTAAAAAGCTACCGGACGAACAGGCGCAGAAGATTGGCGAGCTGCTGACCCAGCTCTGGGACGTGAAGCTGGAAGTGGGACACAGCGTGAGAACCCTGGAAGAGTGCCTGCTGGAGGGCTTATCTGACCTGACCGTCGCCACCAACCTGATTGAAACCCGTCTGCTGATCGGTGACGTGGCGCTGTTCCTGGAGCTGCAAAAACACATCTTCAGCGACGGCTTTTGGCCGTCAGAAAAATTCTTCGCCGCGAAGGTCGAGGAGCAAAATCAGCGCCATCAGCGCTACCACGGCACCAGTTACAATCTTGAACCCGATATTAAAAGCAGCCCCGGCGGCCTGCGCGACATCCACACGCTACAGTGGGTGGCCCGCCGCCACTTTGGCGCCACCTCAATGGACGAGATGGTCGGCTTTGGCTTTTTAACCGAGGCCGAACGTAACGAACTGAACGAGTGCCTGCATCTGCTGTGGCGCATCCGTTTTGCCCTGCATCTGGAAGTGACCCGCTACGATAACCGCCTGCTGTTTGACCGCCAGCTCAGCGTGGCGCAGCGATTGAATTATCAGGGCGAAGGTAACGAACCGGTTGAGCAGATGATGAAGGATTTCTTCCGCGTCACCCGCCGGGTGACCGAGCTGAACCAGATGCTGTTGCAGCTGTTCGACGAGGCCATTCTGGCCCTGACGGCGGACGAAAAGCCGCGCCCAATTGATGACGAATTCCAGCTGCGCGGCACGCTTATCGACCTGCGGGACGAAACGCTGTTTATCCGCGAGCCGGAAGCGATCCTGCGAATGTTCTACACCATGGTGCGCAACAGCACGATTACCGGGATCTACTCCACCACCCTGCGCCATCTGCGCCATGCGCGCCGTCATCTGACGCAGCCGCTGTGCTATATCCCGGAAGCGCGCTCGCTGTTTTTGAGTATGCTCCGTCATCCTGGCGCCGTCAGCCGTGGTCTGCTGCCAATGCACCGTCATAGCGTGCTGTGGGCCTATATGCCGCAGTGGTCGCACATCGTCGGACAGATGCAGTTCGATCTCTTCCACGCCTACACGGTGGATGAGCACACGATCCGCGTCATGCTCAAGCTGGAAAGCTTTGCGAAAGAAGAGACGCGATCCCGCCACCCGCTTTGCGTGGAGCTGTGGCCGCGCCTCACCCATCCGGAACTGATCCTGATTGCCGCCCTGTTCCACGACATCGCCAAAGGCCGCGGTGGAGACCACTCGGTGCTGGGTGCGCAGGACGTGCTGAAATTTGCCGAGCTGCATGGGCTCAACTCGCGCGAAACGCAGCTGGTCGCCTGGCTGGTACGCCATCACCTGCTGATGTCAGTCACTGCCCAGCGTCGTGATATTCAGGATCCAGAGGTAATTAAGCAATTCGCCGAAGAGGTCCAGACGGAGAACCGTCTGCGCTATCTGGTGTGCCTGACGGTCGCGGATATTTGTGCCACCAATGAAACCCTGTGGAACAGCTGGAAGCAAAGCCTGCTGCGCGAGCTCTATTTCGCTACCGAAAAACAGCTGCGTCGCGGGATGCAAAACACCCCGGACATGCGCGAACGCGTGCGCCATCACCAGCTGCAGGCCCTGGCGCTGCTGCGGATGGATAACATTGATGAAGAAGCACTGCATCAGATTTGGGCCCGCTGCCGTGCCAACTATTTTGTCCGCCACAGCCCAAACCAGCTTGCCTGGCACGCGCGACATCTGCTGAAGCACGATCTGTCGCAGCCGATGATCCTGCTTAGCCCACAGGCGACGCGCGGCGGGACGGAGATCTTCATCTGGAGCCCGGATCGGCCTTATCTGTTTGCTGCGGTCTGCGCCGAGCTGGACAGGCGTAACCTGAGCGTTCACGACGCGCAGATTTTTACCACCCGCGACGGCATGGCGATGGATACCTTTATCGTACTGGAGCCGGACGGCAGTCCGCTCTCGTCGGACAGACATGAAGGGATACGCTTCGGTCTGGAACAGGCGATCACTCAGCGCAGCTGGCAGCCACCGCAGCCGCGTCGCCAGCCGGCGAAATTGCGCCACTTTACCGTCGATACCGAGGTCAATTTCCTGCCGACCCACACCGACCGTAAATCGTTCCTGGAGCTGATCGCGCTCGACCAGCCAGGGCTGCTCGCCCGCGTCGGCCAGGTTTTTGCCGATCTGGGAATTTCGCTTCATGGCGCCCGAATTACAACTATTGGCGAGCGAGTAGAAGATTTATTTATAATCGCCACCGCCGACCGGCGTGCCCTTAATAATGACCTGCAACTTGAAGTGCAACAACGGTTGACAGCAGCCCTCAATCCAAACGATAAAGGGTGACGTGTTTTTTAGTGAAATGGAAAGAGTAAACAATGCAGCAGTTACAGAACGTTATTGAGTCCGCTTTTGAGCGTCGCGCCGAGATTACCCCGGCAAATGTGGATACCGTAACCCGTGAAGCGGTAAACCAGGTGATTTCCCTGCTGGATTCCGGCGCGCTGCGCGTGGCAGAAAAAATCGACGGTCAGTGGGTTACTCATCAATGGCTGAAGAAAGCGGTGCTGCTCTCTTTCCGTATCAACGATAACCAGGTTATCGACGGAGCAGAAAGCCGCTACTTCGATAAAGTCCCAATGAAATTCGCGGATTACGACGAAGCGCGTTTCCAGAAAGAAGGCTTCCGCGTGGTGCCGCCTGCTGCAGTGCGTCAGGGCGCGTTCATCGCACGCAACACCGTGCTGATGCCATCCTACGTGAACATCGGTGCCTACGTTGACGAAGGTACCATGGTGGATACCTGGGCTACCGTCGGTTCCTGTGCCCAAATCGGTAAAAACGTTCACCTGTCCGGCGGCGTGGGCATCGGTGGTGTTCTGGAGCCACTGCAGGCTAACCCAACCATCATCGAAGACAACTGCTTCATCGGCGCGCGTTCAGAAGTGGTTGAAGGTGTGATCGTGGAAGAGGGTTCCGTGATCTCCATGGGCGTTTACATCGGCCAGAGCACCCGTATTTACGATCGCGAAACCGGCGAAGTTCACTACGGCCGCGTTCCGGCGGGCTCCGTGGTCGTTTCCGGTAACCTGCCGTCGAAAGATGGCAAATACAGCCTGTACTGTGCCGTTATCGTGAAGAAAGTGGATGCGAAAACCCGCGGTAAAGTCGGTATCAACGAACTGCTGCGCACCATCGACTAATCGCTGACCCGTTGATACACCGGGACCCGCCTGTGCGTCCCGGTGTAATCATCAAAGACGTCCGTTTCCGCAGTCACGATTGCCATTCCCTTTCTTCTCAACCCTGCAATATCCGCCGCCATACGCTGGCTCCCCAACCAGAAAAGCCCATCAAGCGCAGTCACAGCCAGACCCGATTCCAGCGCCAGATTCAGTCGCTCACGCGGCGCTTTGACCTCTCTGGCTATCTGCCGGAATGGCTCCGCCGTAAGCCCGGTGGGATCGACCCGTCGAATGCGGGTGGTCATGCGGTATTGAAAAGCGTCGGGGATCGCATCCAGATCGCCCTTCAGGCTGTAAACGCAGCCAAAGCGCTTGCCGTTGAAGATGACGTTCTTCTGGTTTAGCTGAAACTCATCGCGCAGCCCGGCGATTAGCTGCGGGGCGCGGGTCAGTATCAGCCGAAATGGCAGTTCGAAGCTGGTGACATAATCCACGTTGAGCAAGGCAATGCGTAAACGCTCCTCCGCCCCCGCCTGAAGCTGGCGGCATTCGGCGGCGACTTCTGCCCACTGATGCGTGAGTCTTTGGTTCTCCTCTACGGCACCAAAGCTATATTTTTCAATTTGATAATCAATGCGTCCTGACATGTCATTATCCCCGCAGCCTACGCTTTCGTGCGATAACTTTGCCTGAATTCCCCGGCTTTGAATACCGTCTCGCTCGCCTTTTCTCACGACTCTCACGCTACTGCATTAACGTTGAGAGAAATGATTACCTTATTACGTTGATTTCCGCTTGACGTGGTCGTTAAAAACAACAATAAACGAGTGGGAGCAATTTATTTACCCTGCTCGGTAATGTCAGTGAAAGGTAATCAGGATCGACCCCGCTTTTTTTGAACCCGAGGGTGGCAAAAAGGAATTTTTTCATTAATTATTCAAAGGTTATGTTGAGATAAGGGTACCGCTATGTACGATAATCTGAAAAGTCTGGGCATTACCAATCCTGATGAAATTGATCGTTACAGCCTCCGCCAGGAAGCCAACAACGACATCTTAAAAATTTATTTTCACAAGGATAAAGGCGAGTTTTTCGCCAAAAGCGTGAAGTTTAAATATCCACGCCAGCGTAAGACCGTCGTCGCGGACGGCGTAGGCCAGGGGTACAAAGAAGTTCAGGAAATCAGCCCTAACCTGCGCTATGTGATCGATGAACTCGATCAGATTTGTCAGCGCGACCGCACTGAAGTCGATCTCAAGCGTAAGATCCTTGACGATCTGCGTCACCTTGAAAGCGTTGTTACCAATAAGATCAGCGAGATTGAAGCGGATCTTGAGAAGTTAACTCGGAAATAAAAGCAAAACGGCAGTCCCTGATTGCCGTTTTTAATGTTTGCGCCCTCTCCCCGTGGGAGAGGGATGGGGTGAGGGCACCAGACCGCACTCAGTCATCTCTGCTCATCCAGCTGCAACGCCACATACAGCAGCAGCCTGTCGTCAAAATTCCCCAGATCCAGCCCCGTTAGCTCCGAAATCCGGTTAAGCCGGTACTCCAGCGTATTGCGATGAATAAACAACGCCTTCGACGTCGCCAGCGGCTGCACGTTATGGCGGAACCACGCCTGCAGCGTCCGGCGCAGCAGGCCGTTGTTGTCCATCGCTTTCAGGCGCGCTAAGGGCCGCGCCAGCTCGTTGGCCTGCCAGCCACCGCGCAGGCTGTCGAGCAGCACCGGCAGCATCAGGTCCTGATAGAAATAACTGCGGCTCTCCGGCATCCGCTGCTTACCCACCATCATGGTGGTGCGCGCGGTGCGCCAGGAGCGGGCAATACTGCCCGGCCCGGAAAAGTAATTGCCGAGCGCAACGCGAAAACGCAGTTGACCGTTCTCCTGCATCCGGGAAATCAGCAGTTCCACGCGACGGCGATGATCTTCGGCATCCCAGCGGCCAAACGGATTGAGCGCGGGTTTGAGCACCACCATTTCCGTCAGCGAGACTATCGCCACCAGGTTATCGCGTTCCGGTGTCGTCAGCGCATTTTGCAACTGCTGCAGTTCGGCCATCGCGCTGTCTACGCCAAGCTGACCGCTATCGACCTCGATCACCGCCACCACGCGCGGCTGATTGAGGTCGATCCCCAGGCGCTGCGCCCATTCGCTGAGTGCAGGCGTAAGCTCTTCCGCCTGAATAAGGTTCATCACCAGCTCTTCGCGCAGGCGGCTGTCCTGGGCGAGCAGATGCATCAGGCGCGACTGCTCCAGCATCATTTCCGCCGTCATACAGACCAGCTCGCCATATTTACGCAGGGACTCCGGCTCGCCGGTCAGACCGATAACCCCCACAATCTCGCCTTCAAGGCGCAGCGGTAAATTGATGCCCTGACGCACGCCGTGCAGGTGTTTCGCAACCGCATCGTCGATATCAACCACACGCCCCTGAGAGAGCACCAAAAGCGCGCCTTCGTGCAATTCACCAATGCGCTCACGATCGCCACTACCAATAATGCGCCCACGGGCATCCATTACATTGATGTTGGTATCAATGATGCGCATCGTGCGCGCCACAATATCCTGCGCCATTTTGGTATCAAGATGCCAGCCAGCCATGTCACCCTCCTCTGAGCAGAGCTCAAGCATAGGGAAGTTCAATGACGGCTGCATTGTGCGAATGCACAAAGAGAGCGTAAGAAGTATGGAGTTGTGGGAAAAGTCACAGAAACAAGAAAGCCCCTGCGTACAGGGGCTTAAGAGGATTACTGCATCAGCAGGTAGATAGAGGTATCACCACGCTGAATATTCAACGCCAGCACGGACGGTTTGCTGTCGAGAATTTTGCGCAGTTCAGCGATGTTTTTCACCGGCTGCTGGTTAGCGCCCATGATCACATCCCCTTTTTTCAGGCCGATACGGGCAGCAGGTGAATTCGCCTTCACGTTATTCACTACCACACCTTTGTCTGCGCCCTTATTGCTCATCTCAGCGCCTTCAATACCGCTGAAGATGGTGCTGGAATCAACCTGATTCTGGCTGCTCTGCTGCAGCTCCAGGCTCACGTTGACCGGCTTACCGTCACGCAGCAGACCGAGGGTCACTTTGCTGCCAATCGGCATAGAGCCGACTTCCGCACGCAGGGCTGCAAAGCTGCTGATCGGTTTACCGTTCAGGGAGGTGATCACGTCACCCGCTTTAATCCCTGCTTTCGCCGCAGAGGAGTTCGGCATCACCTGGCTGACGAACGCGCCGCGCTGGGCATCCACTTTCATCGCTTTTGCCAGCTCAGAGTTCAGCTCGGTGCCCAAAATACCCAGCTCGCCGCGTTTCACCTGGCCGTACTGCACCATCTGCGCGGTCAGGTTTTTCACCATGTTGCTCGGGATAGCAAAACCGATCCCGATGTTGCCGCCGTCCGGCGCCAGGATCACGGTGTTAATACCGATCAGCTCGCCGTTCAGGTTCACCAGCGCACCGCCGGAGTTACCGCGGTTGATGGCCGCATCCGTCTGAATAAAGTTTTCATAGTTCTCTGCGTTCAGGCCGCTACGGCCCAGCGCAGAGACGATACCTGAGGTCACGGTTTCGCCCAGACCGAACGGGTTACCGATAGCCACGGTGTAGTCGCCCACGCGCAGCGCATCAGAGTCGGCAATTTTAATCGCCGTCAGGTTTTTCGGATCCTGAATCTGGATCAGCGCAATATCGGAACGCGGGTCTTTGCCGACCACTTTTGCGTCGAACTTACGGCCATCACTCAGCTGAACCTTAATGCTGTTCGCGTTATCAACCACGTGGTTGTTGGTCACGACGTAGCCTTTCGCAGCATCGATAATGACCCCCGAGCCAAGCGCCATGAATTTCTGTTGCTGGCCGCCGCCCTGGCTGTCATCCCCTGCACCACCGCCCTGACAGAACGGGGAACTCTGGAATGGCGAACCGTCCTGGCAGAACGGTGAGTTGTCACCAAAGAACTGCTGGAAGTTACGCGGCATACGCGGCGTATTGACGGTCGTACTCCCCTCAACGTTAATACTCACCACCGATGGCATCACTTTTTCGAGCATCGGTGCCAGGCTTGGCATCTGCTGCGCGGTTGCTGCCGATGACGCGGTCTCGGCTGCGGTAGCAGTCAGAGGAGACAGCGCTAAACCTAAACTCAGAGCCAGTGCACTCATTGCTAATGTGGTTTTTTTCATGTTTCTCAATCTCGATTTACAGGTAACGCAAAATTGCTGTGTAACTCAGATTCATTTTATACCGCTTAGTTCCGGCCATAAGTTTATGGAAAAGGTAAAAATTTATTGGCCGTCTTTACAAAACTCAGCGTTTATTCCACGGCCATTAGCTTGCGGTATTCATCCCAGGCATACAAATCCGTCATGCCGCTGATATAGTCCTGGATAAGACGGCAGCGATAATAAAATTCCATTACCGGCCACTGCGTAGCGTGACGATCCAGCTTACTTATCGCTTCGACATAGGCCAGCCGATGACGGGTTGAAAGTTTTTGATAAAGCCGGGATTCGATAGGAATTCGTCGCACGCGTTCTTTTTCCACCAGCTCACTGAATTCGTCGACCGACAGCTGAAGCAACGGAGAATAAATTTCCAGTAACCCACTGATTACCCGGTAGCCCTGCAGTTCGAGCTGCTCGACATCCGGATGGCTGAACACATGCCGCATCGCCACATGTTTATAGAGTTCAAGGAGTTGACTGAAACTGCTGTCATCTTCCAGCAGCGCGTGATTGAATTCCCCGCTGAAAATCTGCGGCAGATTATCGATAAAGCGCGAGGCTGCGTAGGGCACCAGTTTATTTAATGTATTGACGCGCAAATACATAAAGAACTGGTCTTCCGTGCTGCGGCTTAATGTATTTGAGCGCGACTTTTCCCAGGCATTTTCGACAACCTGAGCAAACAGTGAACCTTTTTCGTGGTTTCCCCAGGCGGCATAAAGGTGCTGGTAAAGCTCCTCGACGCTGAATATTCTTTTCTCAACGGCGTCTTCCAGGTCAGCGACGCAATAGGAAATATCATCCGCGGCTTCCATAATCCAGGTTAATGGAAAGCGACCGTTTGGCGTCAATGAAAGTTCTTTACGCAGCCGTTCAATATAGGCCTCTTCGGAAAGGTAGTAGCCCGGTTTCTTCATTAAATAGCTGTGGGATGCGGGCGTCTCTCCCGTCCACCACGCGGGACGCGTATATTTCAGGATACAGCCGACCTGCGCCCAGGTCAGGTTCATGCGCATCAGGGAATGTACCAGTCGGATACCCTGGGCATTGCCCTCGAAGTGACAGAGATCCTGACGCACTTTGCGACGCAGATCGTTAAGCCCTTCTTCACCTTCACGCAGACGTAAATCCCGCACGATGCAGCGGTCATCGCTGAGCGGCTGGCTTGCCGCATCCGACGGATGAAGGCGTTGTTTAAACCAGTCATTAATTGCCGCCTCGCCAAAGTGACCAAAAGGCGGATTGCCGATGTCATGCATCAGGCAGGCCATCTCAACGATGCTCTCGAAGGGCCCCGTCAGCTCGTCCAGACCATAGGTTTCCAGTAAACGTAGCTCTTTGAGACGGCTTAAAATCTCTTTGGCAATATACCGCCCGACCTGCTGCACTTCCATTGAGTGGGTTAAGCGCGTGCGTACAGCGGCATTACGCTCCAGCGGAAACACCTGCGTTTTTTGCTGCAAACGCCGGATGGCGGGCGAGTTAATAATCCTTCCTCGATCGCTTTCGAAGATACGCAGGATCTCATGTTCGCTCTTCTCGCCCTGTGGCGAGCGGAAACGTCGGTGCCAGTTAATTTTGGTACGAAAATCGATTGGTGACATGTGCTCCCCCGCGTGAGAATGCGTTTCCCCTTAACCGCATGATAGACTATGCATCTTAACAAGGCACATCGCGAGTAAATCTATGAAAATCGGCATTATTGGTGCAATGGAAGAAGAAGTTACGCTCCTGCGTGACAAAATTGAGAACCGTCAGACCCTCTCTCTGGGGGGGGGTGAGATCTACACCGGTCAGCTTAACGGTGTTGACGTGGCTCTGCTGAAATCAGGCATCGGTAAAGTGGCTGCTGCGCTGGGTGCGACCCTGCTGCTTGAGCGCTGCAAGCCGGACGTGATCGTGAACACCGGTTCGGCTGGCGGCCTGGCGCCGACGCTGAAAGTGGGCGATATCGTTGTCTCCGACGAAGCGCGTTATCACGATGCCGACGTCACCGCGTTTGGCTACGAATACGGTCAACTCCCGGGCTGCCCGGCAGGGTTTAAAGCTGACGACAAACTGATTGCGGCGGCTGAAACCTGCATTGCTGAGCTCAATCTTAACGCGGTACGCGGCCTGATTGTCAGCGGTGATGCGTTCATCAATGGCTCCGTCGGTCTGGCAAAAATCCGTCATAACTTCCCGCAGGCGGTTGCCGTTGAGATGGAAGCGACCGCGATTGCGCACGTTTGCCACAACTTCAGCGTACCGTTCGTGGTGGTTCGCGCCATCTCTGACGTCGCAGACCAGCAGTCTCACATCAGCTTCGACGAGTTCCTGACCGTTGCGGCAAAACAGTCCACCGTGATGGTGGAACGCCTGGTGCAGAACCTGGCACGTGGCTAAACCATCCCTCAGGGCGCTCGCCGCCCTGCTTCTGCTTGCTTCAGCGTGGCTCTGTGCCGCGCCTCGCGTAATTACGCTCTCTCCCGCTAACACCGAGCTGGCCTTTGCCGCTGGCATCACCCCCGTTGGCGTGAGTAGCTTTTCGGATTACCCCCCCCAGGCGGCCAACATTGAACACGTTGCGACCTGGCAAGGGATGAACCTTGAGCGCATCGTGGCGCTGAGACCCGATCTCGTGCTGGCCTGGCGTGGCGGTAACGCCGAACGGCAGGTCAATCAGCTTACCTCGCTTGGCATCAAGGTCATGTGGGTTGACGCCGTAAGTATTGAGCAAGTCGCTCAGGCACTGCGAGCCCTTGCCCCTTATAGCCCTGCGCCTGAAAAAGCCAGGCATGCGGCGAGCCAGATGCTCAATGACTATGCTGCGCTGAAAGCTCAATACGATACGTCCGTTAAAAAGCGCATCTTCCTGCAGTTTGGCAGTCAGCCGCTGTTTACCACAGGTAAAGGGTCAATTCAGAACCAGGTCCTGGAAGTGTGTGGCGGTGAAAATATCTTTGCTGCCAGCCGGGTACCGTGGCCGCAGGTTAGCCGTGAGCAGGTACTGGCGCGCCAGCCGCAGGCCATCGTCGTGGTCGGAAATGCGAGCGAGATTCCTAAAATTAAACAATTCTGGCAAAGCCAGCTAAAAATTCCGGTGATCCCACTCAACAGTGACTGGTTTGAACGCGCCAGCCCGCGTATTATCCTCGCCGCAAAACAGCTCTGTGCCGCACTGGCAGAGAGTCACTAACAGAAGACCTTTTCGAGGATTTAACGATGCTCGTTTATTGGCTGGATATTCTTGGCACAGCCGTTTTTGCTATCTCCGGCGTTCTGCTCGCCGGAAAACTACGCATGGATCCGTTTGGCGTGCTGGTGCTTGGCGTAGTCACTGCCGTTGGCGGCGGGACTATCCGTGATATGGCGCTGGCGAATGGCCCGGTGTTTTGGGTGAAAGATCCGACCGATCTGGTGGTAGCCATGGTGACCTGTCTGTTAACCATTGTGCTGGTTCGCCAGCCCCGCAGATTACCGAAATGGATACTCCCGGTGCTGGATGCCGTGGGTCTGGCCGTGTTTGTCGGTATTGGCGTCAATAAAGCCTTCAATGCCGGAACCGGCCCGATGGTCGCGATCTGCATGGGCGTATTAACCGGCGTGGGCGGCGGCATTATTCGCGACATTCTGGCGCGTGAAGTACCGATGATCCTGCGTACCGAGATCTATGCTACTGCCTGTATTATTGGCGGGATTGTGCACGCCACGGCGTATTACACCTTTGCGGTGCCGCTGGAAAATGCTGCGATGCTGGGGATGGTCGTGACGCTGGTGATTCGTCTGGCGGCAATACGCTGGCACCTGAAGCTGCCGACGTTTGCGCTGGATGAAAATTCAAGATAGGCGTGGTTTATAAGCCCGGTGGCGCTTCGCTTACCGGGCATACAAATCCGCATTCAGGCTTAAATACTGAACGAAGAACCACACCCGCAGGTGCTGGTTGCGTTCGGGTTAGTCACCACAAAGCGTGACCCTTCCAGACCTTCGGTGTAATCCACTGAACCGCCGACCAAATACTGCAGGCTCATCGGGTCAACCACCAGCGCAACGCCCTGCTTCTCGATGGTCATATCACCATCGTTCACCTGATCGTCAAAAGTAAAACCGTACTGGAAGCCGCTGCAGCCGCCACCGGTAATATAGACACGCAGTTTCAGATCCGGATTGTCTTCGTCGGCAATCAGGGTTTTCACTTTGTTGGCTGCTGCTTCGGTAAATTCCAGCGGCACAGCTACGTCATCACTCATCTTATGCTCCCATGAATACTGCTATTGGGTAAAATTCACCCAATTCTTTTCGTCATTATCTAATACCCTGGTAATTCATTCAAGTATTCTGCGCGGCGGCCCGCTCCGCCTCTTGCTTTGCCAGGGTACGCGCGAGGATGGTGGAGTATAGCGGTTTCCCGCCCAGGAATTGGGCTAATAGTGTCGCCCCGAGACATGTAATGATCATTGGCAAAATGAGCTGGTAATTATCTGTCATCTCCAGCACCAGCACGATACCGGTCAACGGTGCACGCAGAGACGCTGCCAGCAGTGCCCCCATACCGGCCACCGCGAAGGTGCCAGCATCAAGATGATACGCCGGGAAGCCCACTTTGGCTGCCATACCAAACGCGGTGCCCAGCAGCGTACCAAGCGCCAGCATCGGGGCGAAAATCCCGCCGGGTGCACCGGAGGAAAAGCACAGAACCGTTGTGATAACCCGGGAGATAAACATAAACAGCAGCAGACCGACGCTGAAATTTCCCGCTGCGGCGATGGGGATCAGCCCGAAGCCGCCGCCTGCGGCATTCGGCTCAATAAAGCCGAGCACGCCGCACATCCCGCCCAGCAGGCCGCCCATCAGCACCCATTTCGTCGTATTGCCGCCATGAATACGCTGGAACATATCCTGAGCACGTAAGATGCAGGTGTTAAACAGCGGCCCCACTACGCCAAAAATCATGCCGAGGATTAGATAAAGCCACAGGGTGTTGACCGGCGCGTTGGTCAGTTTACCCACCTCAATTACCGCCCCTTCGCCATTGAAGAGGCGGAAAACAATGCTCGACATAATAACGCCGGTAAACACGGCTTTAATGGAGATCAGGTTGTAGCGGAACTGCGCGCGCATCTCTTCGATGATGAACAATATGCCCGCCAGCGGTGCGTTAAACGCCGCTGAAAGACCCGCCGCCGCACCGGTGGCGAGCAGCGTATGGCGCGCTTCGGCGCTTCGCATCCGGAACAGATCGCCCACCATGCGTCCGACGTTGCCCCCCAGTTGTACCGTTGGCCCTTCCCGGCCCAGCACCATCCCCGCGCCCAGCGTCCCCATACCGCCGATGAATTTAACCGGGATCACTCGCCACCAGCGCACCGGGCGCAACTCTTCCAGTGCACCTTCAATTTCCGGGATGCCAGACCCGCCGGCCTCCTGGGCGAATTTACGCACCAGAAAATACCCCACCATGGCAAACAGCGCCGACAGTCCAAATGCCCCGACCCAGACCAGCCACCGGCTATCGGCAAAACCCGCGACGGTGCCCACTCGCCAGTTGAGTACGGCATTGACCGCTTTTTCAAACGCCACGCCAACCAGACCGGCGAGAGTCCCCACCACGGCTGCAGCCAGCAGGATCGCCAGCGGCGTTTTATCGCGATTGAGCAGCCGCCGAATACTGATCCGGTGCTGAGCGCGCGTAAACTGTTGTTCTTCAAAAGACGGAGAATCTGATTTCATGTCCTGTTCTTATTCGTCATACAAAAAGCCGAGGAGATTTTACCAGAGACCTTCCCTCCGTCCCCTTAAAAATACTTAACAAATCTTAAAGCATTATCTGGCTAAAAATTTCATAACCTACTGCGAATCACTTAGAATAGTGTGCTTAATCATTTTATACGAACCAGGAACGACGCCATGAGCAAGTCTGAAAACCTCTACAGTGCAGCCCGGGAGCTTATTCCAGGTGGTGTGAACTCGCCTGTTCGCGCCTTTACCGGCGTGGGCGGTACGCCGCTGTTTATTGAACGTGCTGACGGCGCGTATCTGTATGATGTCGATGGCAAAGCCTATATCGATTATGTCGGTTCCTGGGGACCGATGGTGCTCGGGCACAACCACCCAGCCATTCGTAACGCGGTCATTGAAGCCGCTCAGCGTGGCCTGAGCTTCGGTGCGCCAACCGAAATGGAAGTGAAGATGGCGGAGCTGGTGACCGAACTGGTGCCGACCATGGACATGGTACGTATGGTGAACTCCGGTACAGAAGCGACCATGAGCGCGATCCGCCTGGCGCGCGGTTTTACCGGTCGCGATAAAATCATTAAATTCGAAGGCTGCTACCACGGTCACGCAGACTGTTTACTGGTGAAAGCAGGCTCCGGCGCGCTGACCCTCGGCCAGCCAAACTCGCCTGGCGTGCCGGCGGATTTCGCTAAGCATACCCTGACCTGTACCTATAACGATCTGAACACCGTTCGCGCGGCGTTCGAGCAGTATCCGCAGGAGATCGCCTGCATCATCGTTGAACCGGTAGCGGGCAACATGAACTGCATTCCACCGCAGCCGGACTTCCTGCCGGGCCTGCGCGCCCTGTGCGATGAGTTTGGTGCCCTGCTGATCATCGACGAAGTGATGACCGGCTTCCGCGTAGCGCTGGCGGGTGCCCAGTCTTATTATGGCGTTGAGCCGGACCTGACCTGCCTCGGCAAAATCATCGGCGGCGGAATGCCTGTTGGCGCATTCGGCGGCCGTAAGGATGTGATGGAAGCGCTGGCGCCAACGGGCCCGGTCTACCAGGCTGGTACCCTTTCCGGCAACCCGATTGCGATGGCAGCAGGCTTCGCCTGCCTGACCGAAGTGGCGCAACCAGGTATTCACGAAACCCTGACCGACCTGACGACTCAACTGGCTAACGGTCTGCTGGAAGCTGCAGAAGAGGCGGGTATCCCACTGGTGGTCAATCACGTCGGCGGCATGTTCGGGATTTTCTTCACCGATGCGCCAACCGTGACCTGCTATCAGGACGTCGTGAAGTGCGATGTTGAACGCTTCAAGCGCTTCTTCCACCTGATGCTGGAAGAAGGTGTGTACCTGGCGCCGTCGGCGTTTGAAGCGGGCTTTATGTCCGTGGCGCACAGCGAAGAAGATATCAATAACACCATCGACGCGGCGCGTAAGGTGTTTGCGAAGCTTTAAGGGAATTGCCGGGTGGCGCTAACGCTTACCCGGCCTACGATATTCTCCCTCTCCCCGTGGGAGAGGGCCGGGGTGAGGGCATCAGGCCGCACCTGACTACCGACTCTGCTTTCTCAACAGATAAATAAAATACGGCGCGCCGATAAAGGTCGACAGCAGTCCCGCCGGGATCTGGTAAGGGAACAGCACCATCCTTCCACACCAGTCCGCAAATACCAGAATGACTCCGCCCGTCAGGGCTGACATCACAATGTGCGGCATTGTCCGGCGGAACCCCATCATTCTGGCGATATGCGGTGCCATCAATCCGACAAAGCTCAACGGGCCGATAGTCATGGTTGCCGTTGCCGTGAGGCACGCTGCCAGCAGGAGAAGTGCGACACGCGTAGGCGTCAGCGCCATGCCCACAGCCCGCGCCGTTTCGCCGCCGAGCGGCAGAATGGTCATCCAGCGACGACACAGCGGCACAATCGCCAGCAGCACAATCATTACGATCCCGGAATGCACAACCTGGCTGGCGGTAGCGTTGTAGGTTGAGCCAGAAATCCAGGTCAGGATCTTCGCCATTCGCGGATCGCCACTCGCCTGCAGCATCATCAACAGCATCGTAAAGGCCGTGCTGAGCGCCATCCCGGCCAGCAACATCCGGTGCGGGGAAAATCCGCCGCGGCCAGAGGCAATCAGAATAATCATCAGCGTCACCGCCGCACCGATACTCCCGGCAGGCATCAACCAGCCAAACGCGTTCCCTGGCACCAGGAACAGCATCAGCACCACGCCAAAGGCGGCACCGGAGCTGATCCCCAGCACTTCCGGGCTCGCCATCGGGTTACCGGTCAGACGCTGAATAATACAGCCCGCAACCGCCAGCATCACACCGGCAATAAGCGCGGAGAGGATCCGCGGCCAGCGCCATTGCAGTAATTCGTTGAGTAAATCACCCGTTGCCCAGTGCCAGCCTGCGGCATCGCGCCCAAACGCGAGTGCGGCAAACGAGGCGAGAAGCAAGACTCCCAGACCGGCAAGGCTAAACCACAGTACCGACTGACGTTCCGCGTAGACCTTATCGCCCGCGTCCATCGCAGGCGCGCTGATGCTGCGCAAACGCGGGAGCAACCACAGCAGCAGCGGCGCACCGATAAGCGCCGTTGCTGACCCGGTAGACACTTCCATCCAGACGCGGGCCAGCCAGAGAATGATCTGATCGGAAAGCCAGAGGATCAGCGCCCCGATCAACGGTGCGAGCAGCAGACGCGCCAGCAGCCGACGCGCCCCGAGCATTTTTGCCAGCAGCGGCGCAAAGAGACCGATAAAGCCGATAATGCCCACCGCGTTAACCAGCAGAGCGCTCAGCACAATCGCCAGCGTGAGCGCCGCCAGGCGTGCCAGCGACAGTGCCAGCCCCAGGTTGCGCGCCACGCCATCATCCAGCCCCATGAGCGTCAGCGGACGCAGGAGCAGCAGCGTCAGCACGACCCCGCCCGCCAGCTGCGGCCACAGACGCTGCACGATGCTCCAGTCGGTCTGGGTGAGCGTGCCGGTGCTCCACAGGAACATACTTTGCAGCTGATCGTGATGGAACAGCACCAGCAGCTGGTTAATCGCACCGCAATAGAGGCTGACAACCAGCCCGGCCAGAATCAGCGTTACCGGAGAAAGGCGTTTTCCCCAGGCCACACCAAAGACCAGCGCCCCTACGACACACGCCCCCGCGAGGGCCGCGAACTGCGAGGTTAACGCGCCGGGCAATGCCCACAGCGTGGTGATCGTGATCCCAAGCTGCGCCCCGGTAGCGACGCCCAACGTGGTTGGCTCCGCCAGCGGGTTACGTAATACCTGCTGGAATAAGACACCTACCAGGCCTAAACCGGCCCCGACCAAAAGGGAGATCGCCAGACGCGGCAGCAGGCTGTAGTGGAACAGCATCTGCTGAATATTGTCGATATCCGGCGAGACCAGCGCGGCTCCCCACTGCGCACGCGGTAACGCCGTCGAGAGATTGAACCCGGTGAATGACAGTGCAGCCAGAAAAAGCACGGACAGCAGTAGAACCGGGAAACGCGCGATACGGGTACTCATGCTTTACCTCCCAGCGCGTTATCCAGTACGCGGGCAAAATGCATGGCCGATAGCGTCGCGCCGTAGAACCACACAGCGGGCGCACGCTGGAAGCGCTTCTCGCGCACAAACGGCATCGCCTGCCAGAGCGGCGTCGCCATCAGCGTTTGCATTTCGCGCTCGTTGCCGTGGTCGAAACACAGCACATCCACATCACGAAACGCCGCCAGACGATCGATACCGACGGCGGTACTGCCCCAGAAGGTCATCTCCCCTTCCCACGCATTGCGAATGCCAAAGCTGTCCAGCACCTCCTGGAACAGACAGTTTTTACCGAATACCAGCATATGGCGGGCATCCAGCAGCGTCACCATCAGCAGCGGGCGATCACCCCGCCCGGCAAAGCGCGGCTTCAGGGCGTCAATCAGGGCATCGAATTCATCGAGATGCTTTTTGGCTTCCGTTTCACGGTTGAGGAAATGCGCCATCTCGTTGATCGAGTTTTTCGCCACGGTCAGCGGTTTTTTACCGTCGCTAAAGGAAAAACCGCGCCCTGGCGCAATACGTGCCATGGTCTCTTCTGACGGGCCATAGCCCACAGACCAGAACAGGAATGACGGTTTCATTTGGGTAAGCAGTTCGAGGTTTGGCTCCGTACGCAGGCCGATGTCAATCACCGAGTCCGGCAGCTTCGGCTCGTTCACCCAGAGGTTATAGTTAGGGATGTCCGCCACGCCATAGGGCGTGACACCCAGCGCCATCATCAGCTCTACCGGCAGCCACTCCAGCGCCACAATGCGGTGAGGATCGACTGCGGCAGCACGCGCCGTCGTCATGTTAAACAGCAGGGGTGAGAGCGCCATTGCCGTCAACAGGCGACGACGGCTGATAAATGTGTTGTCCAGCATCAGTACACGAAGCTCACCGGTGCAGCCCCAGCCGGGTGAGGCAAGATACCCATTGGAATACCGTAAATGTGTTCCAGCGTTTCGCTGCGCATCAATTCTGACGGTGTTCCCTGCGCAATCATTTCGCCGCCGCGTAGCGCGACAAGATAATCGCAGTAGCGCGCCGCCATGTTGATATCGTGCAGGACCGCAATCACCGTCAGGCCACGCTGCTGGCTTAACCGGTGTACCAGCGCCAGCACGTCGACCTGATGGGCAATATCCAGCGCAGAAGTAGGCTCATCCAGTAGCAGGCAACGGCTGTCCTGAGCCACCAGCATTGCAATCCACGCCCGCTGACGCTCACCGCCAGACAGGCTATCCACCAGACGGTGCGCCAGCGGTTTTAGCCCAACCAGCGCAATCGCCTCTTCCACTTTCTCCCGGTCAGCCACGCCGAAGCGCCCAAGCGCCCCGTGCCACGGATAACGCCCAATCGCCACCAGCTCACGCACCGTCATCCCTTCCGCCTGCGGCAACTGCTGCGGCAGATAGGCCACTTTGCGCGCAAAGGCTTTGCTGCTCCAGCTCTCCAGTTGCTGTCCGTCCAGCAGGATATCCCCTTCAGACGGCGGCTGATGGCGTCCCAGCATCTTAAGGAGCGTGGATTTACCGGAACCGTTGTGACCAATCAGGCCCGTCACTTTACCGGCCGGGAACGTCAGAGAGAGCGGATGCAGCAACGTGCGTCCGGGTACGCGAAAGGAGAGATGATTGAGCGTGAAGGTGGTGTCGGATTGCGTTTGATTATCCTGCATATCAGCCAACTTAAATAAAAAGGGCACGGCGAACCGTGCCCAAAGAGAGATTAGAAGCGGAAGGTCGCGGTGGCGACAACCTGACGTTCAGCACCCCAGAAGCAACCGTAGGTGTTAAAGCAGCTGGCAACATACTCGCGATCAAACAGGTTGTTCACGTGAAGTGCGACGTTCGAGCCTGCCATGCCCACGCGCGCCAGGTCGTATCTCACCAGCGCATCGACAACGGTGTAGCTGCCTACCGTGAAGGTGTTCGCCGGATCGCCTTTGCTGGAGCCGGTGTAACGCACGCCGGTACCCAGCGTCAGGCCGGACAGCGGGCCATCAAACAGCGTGTAATCGCCCCATACGGATGCCATGTGTTTAGGCACCTGAGCAGGCGTGTTGCCTTTGTAATTTGTATCGGTGGTGTATTCCGCATCGGTATAGGTGTAGGAACCGACAACGTTCACGCTCGCAGACAGCGCCGCTTTCGCTTCCAGCTCTACGCCACGCGCGCGGATTTCTCCCCCTTCAACCGAGAAGAACGAGCCAGCCGGGTCCGCCATCAGGTTGTTGGTTTTGGTCAGTTGGTACAACGCACCGGTGACAACGATCGGACGGTCATTCGGCACGTATTTCACGCCCGCTTCGTACTGCTTACCTTTAGACGGGGAGAACAGTTTGCCCTGAGCATCGGTCTGCGAAGCGGGCTCAAACGATTCGCTGTAGCTGAAGTACGGGGTTACGCCATTATCAAACAGGTAGTTAACACCACCACGCCAGGTGAACTGGGTATCATCACGTTTGGAGGTGGTATTCAACACGCGGTTATACGATTCCTGATCCGCCCAGTCATAACGGCCGCCCAGCGTAACCAGCACTTTATCCCACTGCGCCTGATCCTGAACGTACAGACCGGTCTGTTTCTGACGGTTGAGGATCTGATAAGGGCCGGAGGTCGCCGGATCTTTTGAACCGAAATCAAAATCGCTGTTCACCGGGTTGTAGAGATCCAGCAGCGGCACCGAGTCGTCATAGCCGAACCAGGAGTTGATGTCGTTACGCATGCGCATAAAGTCAACGCCGGTCAGCAGGATGTGGTCCACCTCACCGGTAGTGAATTTGCTTTGCAACTGGGTATCAACGGTGAAGTTCTGGAGCTTTTCATTATCGACAACGTATTTACGCGCCAGATAATGGCCTTTGTCAGCAGGGGCTAACGCGGCGCACTGTTTGTTGCCCGCATTCGCCGGGTCGGTACAGACGCCATAGCCGTAAACACTGTTTTGTGAGGTTTTATTCTCAGCAAAGCGCAGGTTCTGGCGTACGGTAAAGGTATCGTTGAATTCGTGATCGAAGCTGTATCCCACCATTTTCTGGTTGCGGGAATAGGTATTGTTCTTCGCGCCTTCATTGAAGTTCGTCGGCAGACGATCGCCGTTCGGCAGCGGATCAACCGTCCCCTCTTTTGGCAGCCAGCCGTAGTAGCCGGTTTCAGGCTCGTTCTGGAAGTAAGAGAGGAACGTGAAGGTAGTCTTATCATCCGGACGCCAGGAGAACGATGGCGCGATGGCGTAACGCTGCTCTTCCGCACGCTCCTGCTGAGCGTTATTAGAACGCGCAACACCCGTTAAGCGGTAAGAGTATACGCCGTCGTCGTCGATGGCATCGCTGAAGTCAAACCCGGTCTGGAACAGGCTGTCCGTACCGACTTTGAACTGGATTTCTTTCAGCGGCTCGGTGGTTGGGCGCTTGCTTACCATGTTCAGCAAACCGCCAGGGCTGCTTTTGCCGTACAGAACGGAAACCGGACCGCGCATGATCTCGGCGCGTTCCAGCATGTAAGGGTCGATTACCGCGTCGTTATAGAAGTTGCCCTGCATCTTCATGCCGTCGAGGTAGTTATTCTGGCTCTGGCCGTCGGCCGCAAAGCCGCGAATCACCAGATAGTCATAGGTATTCGACGCACCACGGGTGCCAACCGCCACGCCCGGCGTATAGCTCAGGGCTTCTTTTACCGAACGCGGCTGATGCAGCGCCATCTCTTCGGCGGTGACGACTGAAATAGACTGCGGCACCTTCTGAATTGGCGTATCGGTTTTCGTGCCGGTCGCGGATTGTCTTGCCGCGATAGTTGCCGCCGGTCCCCAGGCACTTTCCTGTGCCGCAGGCGCTGCGGTTACCGTAATGGTTTCTTCTTTTTTCGGGGTTTCGGCAGCATGTGCATAAGCCGACATGCCGGCAACCGCTGTGGCTACGACGACCGCGACTTTTCGCAGCGACGTGTTGATTGGCTGAGCAGTATTGGAAAGCGCCATGTTGTATCTCTGATGGAAAGGTTAATGATAACGTAAACGAGAATTATTATTATGAGCTCAAGAATAATAGGCGAAACGCCGGTTGCATAGCAAGCAATAAGCGGCCCTACGAGAATTGAGGGATTAAGAATTAACCAGATGAAAACAGGGGGTTAATGATGTTAGCGAAAGGATCGCCAAAACCCGCCGGAGCGGGCGGGAAGCATTAGCGGTAAAACAGCTCGAACGTGGCGACCGCCTCGACTTTTCCGGGTTTGACCTCCCCCGTTTTTACGTAGCGGGCCTTCAGGGGGATCTCTGCGGGCACCTTGTCCTGCGTAGCGGATATCGCAGTATAGGTCTGGTCAAACTGAAGGACGGTATCGTTGCTGTCGAGAATTTGAATCCCCAACCCTTGTGCGGCAGCATCACCGGATGCAATGCCCAAAATCGAGCCGTTGGTCACCCCCGTCGACCCCGTGCGGGTGAACTGATAGTCAATCTTTGTTCCCGCCGCGCAGTCGTTTATTGCAATCTTAAAACCACCGTCAGTCAGTATCTCTGAGTATTGCCCGTCAAAATCCTGAGAATTGACCGTTTTGAGAGGAACAAAAATGTTACGGTCAACCAGATTACAGGTATTGGTCGTAATATGGACGCTGGTGGGCGAAAAACGCATTTCACCGACCACGACACCGCCGAGCGTATCCTGCGAGGTCAGGCGCGAGGTATCCAGCATCCCGTCCTGGACCTGGCCGATGACCACCAGTTGAGCGGCGGCCCGAAAGACGTGGGTGCCATCAGACCCGCCATGTTTGTAGCCATAATACTGCCAGGGACGAATGAGGTCCTCCTCTATATAGTCGGGCAACCGTTCGCTTGACGCCGCCGCACGGATGCCAATCCCCGGCACGTTGGTTTTATAGACTCCCGGCAGAACGTCCTCACGCGCGTCGGCATCCGTCAGGGTCAAATAACCGCGCCGGATTTGCGCGTCAGCTCCGCCACAGTGCACCGTAATTTCATTGGATTCGACGGCATTGTCATAAATTACGGTCCCCACAGGGGTATCGGGATCGAGCATAAAGACCGCTGGAAGCTGAAAGGTAACAATGCCGCCAGATCCATCCCCGCCGCTGAAAGTACATTGAGCAAATGCCGGATGTACCCGCACGGCGGCGACCAGCAGTACGGCAGAGATAACGGTTCTCACCAGAATAGTCACGCGCATTTTCTCTCCAGCCTCATTGGCAATTGACCGCGGTATTAATGATTCCCTCGCCATTGTCATCGGGTAAATCGATGACGCCATGACACTGTTCGTCGCCCGCCTCTCCCCACTGCGCGCTGAACGATGTGTGTCCGTTAAGCCCTGAGAGGTAGACCTCGCCATCATCCCCGACAATCGCGGTGGTGTTATCAAGCGCCACGATGGCACCAAACGGCACTGGTTTACCCTGATGACGCAGAGTGACCAGCGCGCGACGCCCAACGCGGGCCTCGAAGTTCGCCAGTATCGCTGCGCCTTTTGTCGGCACGAGATCTAACGTTGCCGCGTCAATATCAATATCGCTGCGTTCCTGCGTGTTTACCGTGAGGGTGTTGTGTCGGTAAGCGGTAAGCGACGGCACGATGGCATTACCAAACGCATCGGTATAAATGCCGCGGCCGCTCTGAACGTTGACATCCTCTCCGTCGTTGATGTGTACAATCGCGAAAGCGTCCCGCACGGGCTGCCCCAGCGTAACGCCCTGACCGTGAGCCACGATGGATCCCTGAGCGTTATAGTTCCACTGGCGGTTATCCCCGCCGTAGCTGTACCCCATGCCAACTTCGCCGGACGAGCCGCGATAGCGCCCGGATACGCTGCCGCCATAGCCCGTATCTTTGTTGGCGTAGGTCTGCTGGAGGTTATAGCTCAGCTTGTTATCCTCAAGCGCGGTCCCCCCGATCCCCACCTGGTGCGAGACATACCCGCCGCTTGCGGTATTTACGCTGTAGTTTGCCCACGCGTTAGAGAGCCAGTGCGATAACGGGATATTGACGTTCAGCGCCAGTTGCCGATCGGAATCGGCATCTGGCGTGCGGGTCAGGTTGTAGCTTATCGACCAGGTAATATCCCGCCAGCTGGAGCTCAGCCCGGCGCTGACGCTGCGCTCGTGGCCGTCCATATCCCAGTAATCCTGCTGATAGCCGTTAAGATACGCCGAGCCCCAGTCAGAAAGCCGCTGGGAAAGGTTTACCTGCATGCGGCTTCGGCGGTTGTTGGTTCTGCGATAGGTATAAATGCCGTCATCAATCTCGCTGTCGCGCTGATCGATAGCCTCCTGAAAGGTATAAAACCCGGAGGTGGAATAGCGGTAGCTGGCAAGCGTGACGGTGGTATCTGTGTCGGGAATATCTTTTGAATACTGCGCTCGCCATGAAAGTCCATTTGCGTCATCACGTCCGTCATCAAAGGCGGTTCTCGCGGTGGTGATATCCACCGAGGCTGAGCCCAGATGACCCAAATCCGCGCCAACCCCCAGCAATAGTGCATGATACATCGACGCACCCTGAGCGCCGGTGTAGGCCGTCACGCCATACGGCAGGCCATAAATAGCCGTACCTTGCACAAAGGTGGGCTCATCTTCCCCTTCATTGCCGCGATAACGCCCGGCCGCCAGCGAATACTTAAACCCGCCCTCACGCTGGAGGACCGGCACCGACGCGCTGGCCTGTATGAAGCTATGCTCCGAGCCATCCGCCTCTTCAACGGTGACTTCCAGATCCGCGCCGGAGGCGACCTGGCTTAAATCACGGATCTCAAATGGCCCCGGCGAGACGTTGGTTTGATAAAGGGTGTAGCCGTTTTGCTTAATGGTGACTTTTGCATCGCTGTTGGCAATCCCCCGCACGACTGGCGCAAACCCCTGCTGGCTGACCGGTAGCATCGCCGTATCCGTTTCCAGCGTCAGGCCGGTCATCTGCACGCTGTCGAACAGCTCGCTGTTGGTGTACGTCTGGCCCAGTTCAAGCTGGCTTTTCAGCGCTTTGATATCGCGCTGCAGGGTGGTGGCGATGGCTTCCCAGCCCGAAGAGTCACTCCAGGTACTGTTGTTGCGCAGCCGCCACGCGCCCAGATTAAGACCCGATGTCAGGCCAAGCCAGGTTGATGAGGTTTGGCCCGTGCTGTAATGCTGCTGAGAACCGCTGAGCTGATAGCTTGTCCAAGCCGCCGGAGCACCGTCATCCCAGAATTTCGGGTTAATGGCGCCCGCAGCCGCGCGGTTGCGGTAGGCCTGGGGAATGACCAGCGTCAGGGTCTGGTTATCCTGATTGTAATCGTAGCGAGCATGTTCGATAAAATGGGAGATATCCCGACTGCAGGCCGCATCGTCCATATCTTTGAGATCCGGCACCGCGTCGACGTTCACGCCGAATTCACGCAGATCCGCTTTGGTCAGCTCCGGCAGAAGCTGCTGCTTATCGTCAGAAAGCACATAGGTGACCTCGCGTTTATCCACGACGTCCCGATCCCACATGATGGTGGTCAGATAGCGCCCTGCCAGCAAGCCGTTATCATTAATGAAGTTTTTGAGCGTAGCGGTATTTTCCAGCGGCGTATCCAGCTCAAGGATCCGCAGGTTGAATTCGTCATCAGCCCACGCAGGCGGGATCGCGACGAACAGCGCGAGCACGATCCCGGACCATACCTGTTTTTGGCGAAAGGGAGAGGACATAGCATTCCAACACGATCCCGTTAAAGGGCCTGCTTGCGCTGAGGGGTTTGCGCCCCAAAATCATTGATTGCCGTCCAGGTCACCGCACCCGTCGCCCCTTTTGGCAACGCAAAATGCTGCTCGCTAAACGGTGCAACCATCATCGAAATAGCCCCCGGCGTGGTTTCGGTCTCTTTCACCGGTACGCTTTTCCCGCCCACGGCCAGCTCGCCAAAGGAGACGTAAAACGGTGTGGGGTTGTTGGCAATAAGCGTGTCGCCCTGACGACGGAACGTGATTTTTTCATCCGCCACCAGCGCATCGGCCTCTTTTAACTGAGACGGGCGCCAGAAAAGCTTCAGCCGCGTTTTCATCGCGAACTGCAGGGTATTTTTCTCTTTCAGCTCAGGCGACAGCGCGGAGACCGATTTCACATTCGCCAGGAACAGCGATTCACGGTCTGATGGCAGGCTTTTTTTATCGCCAGTAAAAATAACGTGTAAAAGGGTTTGACGATTTTCCTGCAGCTTATAAACAGGAGGGGTAATAACGAAGGGCGCTTTTGCATTATTGACATAGCTGACCCAGCTTTGTACCAGATAACGCGTATGGGGATCTTTATTTTTAAGGGCTATTTGTACTTCAGCTTTATTTGATGGATAAATAATACGAGTACCACCCAGAACCACGCTGGCCTGCGCTGACAGACAAGAAATAATTAAACAACCACATAACAATTTAAATAAAGTCTTCATACAACGTTCCAAAAGGCAGCCATAAAGGCTGCCAGTAATGACTTAGCGATAGACAACCTCGAAAGTTGCCGAAGAAGAATAGCGGCCTGCGGTGGGTGCAGTATCACCAATCTGAATCACCTTCGCGATGTAGTTAAAGACTGACGCATTTGTTCCCGTCGCATCGTTAGCCACATCCGTTCCCGTCGAAGGCAGGGAGCCATCAAATACCACATCGTCTTTCGTGCCGTTTTCATTGCTGACGATGATGCCAACGTTGGTGGCATTACCGGCGCCGCTGAGGTCGTTCTTCAGACGTTTATGCGCGGCATCCGTTGTCGTTCCGCTGAATTTGAGGTTGAGTTTGGCAACCAGCGGGTCACATTTTTTCACTTCAATATTAAACGTTTTGCTGGTGCCCACTGCGCCATCAGTGCCAAAGTCCGACGCATAGGTATCGGGGAACGTGACGGTTGACGAGGTCGTACCGGAGCCATCAACATTAATTTCACAGGTGTCGGCCACCACTTTCCCGGCAAAGTTCACCGTGCCAGAATCGTTTCCGGCAAATGCTGGCAGAGACAGCGCTGCCATTATGCTTGCAGCCAAAAATGAAGAAAGAACATACTTACTCATAATCATATCCTTATATATATCGATGCAGTCATCCATTCCCGCCCCAATACTGTGCGTCAGAATGTTATTTAAGCGCTCATATCACTCATACAGGGGTAATTAACCCAGCCATGTTTCAGGAAAGCCTGTGATTCCTTGAGGCGATTAAATCAGATCATTCTTACCAGTGTCCAGATAGCCTAAAAACCTCCTGCACATAATGGCGCACAAGACTATGTTTTAAATAAAAAATAATGAATCTTAGGAATTCTTAATTTTGAATTAACTTTTTTTAAAGGATTGCGGACTGTAAACAATAAAAAAGGCCGCTTTAAAATAAAGCGGCCTTTTATTCAGGGAATTAATTAATTCCCGCCAAACATGTCCTTAATCCAGCCGGCTACGCCATCGCTGTCTTTCTTCTCATTCTGCTGCTGCGGCTGTTGTTGCTGCGGCTGCTGAGGCTGAGAAGATTGATCGAACGGGTTGCCCGTTGGCTGTTCAGGCTGGCTCTGCTGGCAGAGGGAGTCCGGATTGGTGGTCCAGACCGGCAGGGTACGCATCCCACCGCCGCAAACAAAGTTACCGGAACCGTCCACGCCCATATCGACGATATCTTCCGGCGCAACCAGGTTCAGCGGCACCGGAGACTGATTCGCCAGATAGCGCTGGTAAATCGACATCGCCCCGCTTGCACCGTACAGCTTGGTTGGCTGGTTGTTATCACGGCCTACCCAGGTGATCACCACTTCACGGCCATCAATACCGGCAAACCAGGTATCGACGTTGTTGTTGGTGGTCCCGGTTTTACCCGCCAGATGCAGACCCGGATATTTCGCCCCCAGCTGACGGCCAGTACCGCGCTGCACAACCTGCTGCATGGTCCACAGCGTCATATAGGCCGCCTGCGCAGGCACCGCACGTTCTGCCTGTGGGAAGCTCTGATACAGCACGGATCCATCCTCGGCAATCACCGAGCGCAGGGCCGAAAGCGGCGCACGGTTACCGCCGCTGGCAATGGTCTGGAACGCCTGTGCCACTTCGATCGGCGTCAGGTTAAGTGCCCCCAGAATCATCGCCGGAACCGGATGCAGCTGATCTTTCGACACGCCCAGTTTCTGCCAGGTGTCGACAATCGCAGGCAGGCCCAGCGCCATACCGAGGTTAACCGTGGGGACGTTCATGGAACGGGTCAACGCATCCACCAGCATAACCTGGCCGCTGAACTGTTTATCATCGTTCTGCGGGGACCAGACCTGACCGTTAGGCTGACGCAGTGAGATTGGCGCATCGGCAATCCAGGTGTTCAGACGATACAGATTCGGCTGACTCAGGGCGGTGAGATAGGTCGCCGGTTTTGCCAGAGAACCAATCGAACGACGCGCCTGCATGGCACGGTTATAGCCCGCATACTGCGGCTCGGCACCGCCCACCATCGCGCGTACTTCGCCAGTGTTGCGGTCAACCACCACCATGGCGGTTTCCAGATCGCTCAGCTTGCGCTGTTTCTTCAGTGCCGGAATACCTTCCACCGCGGCTTTTTCTGCTGCATCCTGGGCCACGGAGTCAAAGGTGGTGAAGATCTTCACGCCGGAGAGATCTTTGACCTTATCACCGAGCTTGCTTTGCAGCTCCTGACGCACCATTTGCATAAACGCAGGCTGAGGAGAGATCACCCCACCGCGCGGCTGCACGCCAAGCGGACGCGCGCTCAGCATGTCGTACAGTTCCTGATCGATCACCTGCTGTTGTTGCAGCAGACGCAGGACCAGGTTACGACGCTCCAGCGCCAGTTTCGGGTTACGCCACGGGTTGTAGATGGACGCCCCTTTCACCATGCCCACCAGCAATGCCTGCTGGTCAAGGCTCAGCTCTTCCACCGGGCGGCCAAAGTAGTACAGGCTTGCCAGCGGGAAGCCGCGGATTTCGTTATCGCCGCTCTGACCGAGGTAAACCTCGTTCATGTACAGCTCAAGAATACGATCCTTGCTGTAACGCGCATCCATCAGCACGGCCATGTACGCTTCGTTGGCTTTACGCCAGTAGGAGCGTTCGCTGGAGAGGAACAGGTTCTTCACCAGCTGCTGAGTCAGCGTACTCGCCCCCTGCACGGTACGACCCGCGGTCAGGTTCGCCAGTACCGCACGGCCGATAGAGTAAAGGCTGATGCCGTCGTGCTCGTAGAAGTGACGGTCCTCGGTTGCCAGCAGCGTATCCACCAGCAGATCCGGGAAGCCGTTACGCGCTACAAACAGGCGCTGCTCGCCGTTAGCCGACGAGAGCATGGTGATCAGACGCGGATCGAGACGGAAGAAACCGAACTGACGGTTGTTATCCATGTTCTCGATGGTATCCAGACGATCGCCGTCAAAGGTCAGACGCGCGCGCACCTGCCCCTCTTTGCTGTCCGGGAAGTCGAACGGACGGCGGATCATCTCAATGCTTTTCGCCTGAACGGTAAATTCGCCAGGGCGCGTCATCTTCGACACCTGACGATACTGGGTCGCTTCCAGCAGTTTCACCATCTCGTTCTTACTGATGGACATATCTGGCTCAAGGTTCACCATACGGCCATACACTGCCGCAGGTAACTGCCAGACTTTACCGTCGATACGGCTGCGGATCTTCTGATCCAGATAAACGCCGTAAATCGCCATCAGCACAACAAAAACAATGAACAGCTTCAGCAGCAGCCAGAACCAGCCGCGTTTGCCCCGAGGCTTGCGCCCTTTGCCTTTTCCTTTACGCGGCATCGGTTCTTCATCCTCATAATCGTCTTCATAGTCATCGTCATAGTCCTCATCTCTGAGGCGACGACGGCTTACCTTTTCTTTCGCCGGACGCGTGGGTTTTCCCTTACGTCCTATTGGCTCGCGGTCATTCCCCGCCATGCTTTTTCTCCGCAACGTTCAGGCGCAAAGGCCCGATTCTCATTTCTTCCACTGACCTGTGAAAGAAGAAATCTCTCAAAATTAGTTTTCTCCCTCTCCCCGTGGGAGAGGGCCGGGGTGAGGGCATCAGGCCGCACAATCCAGCCCGCACAATCCAGGCCGCACTCCCCTCTTCCCCTGATTCACGAATACTTCTTCGTCCGCCGTGTCGGCGCCGTATTCGCCGGATCGTCCGGCCAGACGTGTTTGGGATAGCGCCCTTTCATCTCTTTCTGCACGTCCCGGTAACTTCCCGCCCAGAACGCGCCCAGATCGCGGGTGATCTGCAGCGGACGCTGCGCAGGCGACAGCAGCTCAAGCACCAACGGCACACGCCCTTCTGCGATAGACGGTGTGGTGGCTTCACCAAACATCTCCTGCATCCGTACCGCCAGCGCCGGAGGATTATCCTCATGATAACGAATGGCAATCCGGCTCCCGGTGGGCACAGTGTAATGCCCAGGCAGCTCACTATCCAGACGTTGACGTAATGACCAGTCCAGTAAATTCTGTAACGCGGTCTTAACATCAAGCGCCTTGAGCGCACGCAAGGAGTGTACGCCGCTCATTTGCGGCAGTAGCCAGTGCTCAAGCGTAGCCAGCAGCGTCTCATCATCCACCGCTGGCCAGCCGTGTTCCGGCAGCCACTTCGCGGCGCAGTGCAGGCGTATACGATACTGTTCAGCTTCCGGCGTCCAGTTCAGTACGCTCAGCCCTTTTTCCCGGATGCCGTTCAGCATCGCCTGGTGTAACTCTTCTTCTGACGGCTTCGCCAGCAGTTTCGTCCCGAGCGTCAGTTTGCCAATCTGACTGCGGCGAAACGCCTTTAGCGTGCCCTGAGTCTCATCCCATTCCACGATATCGGACTGCTGCAGCAGCTGCGGACAAGCGCGGGTCAGCGCATCAATGTCTACGGCAAACGCCTGTAAAATACGTGCGTCAGGAGAGTGGCTCCCCTGAAGCAAAAGCGGGGCAATCAGCCATTCGTGACGCGTTAACGCATCATCGCTGTCCAGCATCGCCCCCATGCCGTTTGCCAGCTGATAGCGCTCGTCCAGCCCGCGGCGGCGGGCAATTCTGTCCGGGAAGGCCTCTGACAGCAGGGAGGCAATTTTATCGCTGTCAGGTGAACCGCCCCGGCTATTCAGGCGTTTGGCCAGCTGCTGCGCCCGCTGCTGCCAGTTCCCCTGATTACGCGAAAATGCCTGTCCCAGATCGCTAGTGCCACCGCGCGGCGGCTCCTCAAGGATAGCCGCCAGCCTTGCCGCCGTGGCAATTTCATCGTTCCCCTGCGCGGCCACCAGCATAGCAGCCAGACGCGGATCGTTACCCAGCGCCGCCATTTTCTGCCCGCGCGCCGTCAGACGCTCGCCTTCCAGCGCGCCAAGCTGAGTCAGCAGGCTGCGCGCCGCCGTGAGGTTAACCGCTGGCGGAGGGTTGAGCCATGTGAGCTGGGCAGGATCAGGACAGCCCCATTGCAGGAGATCCATCACCAGGCCAGACAAATCACTTTGTAAAATTTCTGGCGTGCTTTGCTGTGCGGCACGCTCAGCTTGCTCCGCGCTGGTCAAATGCAGACAAATGCCCGGCGCAAGACGCCCGGCACGGCCCGCACGCTGGATCATCGACGCCTGGCTGAGGCGCTGCGTGAGCAGCTTAGTCAGCCCGGTGCGCGGGTCAAAACTGGCCACCCTCTCCTGGGCGCTATCCACCACCAGGCGAATGCCTTCGATGGTCAAACTGGTTTCCGCGATATTGGTCGCCAGCACCACTTTGCGCTGCCCCGCCGGGGCGGGAAGGATCGCTTTACGCTGATCGGCCAGCGACAACGCGCCATAGAGCGGACACAGAATAATGTCGCTACTCACCCGTGATGCCAGTTGCTCCTGTACGCGCTGGATTTCTCCCACACCGGGTAAAAATAGCAGCAGCGACCCCGGCTCCTGACGAAGCAGTTCAGCCGTGGCGACAGCCACCGCTTCGTCAAAACGCTGATGGGCAGGTAGCGGCTGATAGCGCCGCTCCACCGGGAATGCACGACCTTCGGAGGCAATCACTGGGGCATCAGGCAGCGTCTGCTGCAGCCGCGCGTTATCCAGCGTCGCCGACATAATGAGCAGCCGTAGGTCGTCGCGCAGCCCCTGCTGGACGTCCAGCAACAGCGCCAGGGCCAGATCCGCCTGCAGGCTGCGTTCGTGGAATTCATCCAGGATCACCAGCCCCACGCCGGTCAGTTCCGGATCGTTTTGCAGCATGCGGGTGAGAATGCCCTCGGTAACCACTTCAAGGCGCGTGGACGGGCCAACGCAGGTTTCGGCACGCATCCGATAACCTACCGTTTCGCCCGGTTTTTCGTTCAGCAGTTCCGCCAGTCGCTGCGCCACGTTGCGTGCGGCGAGCCTGCGCGGCTCCAGCAGGATGATTTTTCCGGCAATCTTCCCTTCTTTGAGGATCTGTAGCGGCAGCCAGGTGGATTTGCCCGCCCCCGTAGGCGCGTTAAGCAAAACCTGCGGGGCGTGGTGTAAGGCGGCAAGAAGCTCGGGAAGGACGACGGCGACCGGCAATGAGGACACTAACAGCTCCAGAGGGTTAACATTAGTCGGCGTACATTGTAGCATCGGCGCATATCATTACCGAGTCCCCCGTATGTCTGAGTCAAAACGACTGTTTTTTGCCATTGAGCTGCCCGCCCCTGTTCAGCGGCAAATCGTTCGCTGGCGCGCTGAACATTTTCCACCGGAAGCAGGTCGGCCCGTTGCGGCCGCGAACCTGCATCTGACGCTGGCATTCCTGGGCGACGTAAGTGCCGGGAAACAGCGGGCGTTAGCCGCCATGGCCGGGCGGATTTCTCAGCCGCCGTTTACGCTGCACCTCGACGATGCAGGGCAATGGCTACGTTCGCGCGTGGTCTGGCTGGGCACGCGCCAGCCACCGCGCGGATTATTGCAGCTGGCGAATATGCTGCGCGCGCAGGCGGCGCGCAGCGGCTGTTATCAGAGCCCGCAGCCATTTCATCCGCATATCACGCTGCTGCGCGATGCCGGTCAGGCCGTTGCCCTCCCGGCCCCGGGTTTTCACTGGGCTTTCCCGGTCAATGCATTCGCGCTTTATGAATCTGTCTTTGCTCAAGGACGCACACGCTATACGCCGCTACAGCGCTGGACGCTGGGCGACACGATGAAGGAATCCTGATGAAGTTTAGCCCTGCACTCCAGCCCGCCACGCTGATCCAACGCTACAAACGCTTCCTCGCCGACGTGGTGACACCTGAGGGGAAAACGCTCACTCTGCACTGCCCCAACACCGGAGCCATGACCGGTTGCGCCACGCCGGGTGACACGGTCTGGTATTCCACTTCAGAAAATACTAAACGCAAATATCCCCATACCTGGGAAATAACTGAGACACAAAGTGGGGCATTTATTTGCGTTAATACCCTGCGCGCCAATCAGCTGGTTAAGGAAGCGCTGACCCATGGCACTATTCCCGAACTGGTGGGTTATGGTACGCATAAAAGTGAAGTGAAATATGGCGATGAAAGCAGCAGAATTGACTTCATGTTACAGGCGGAAGACAGGCCGGAGTGCTATATTGAAGTAAAATCAGTGACGTTAGCGGAACAGGAAAATGGCTACTTCCCGGATGCGGTTACGCTACGTGGACAGAAGCACCTGCGGGAGCTAATGAGTGTTGCGGCGGCGGGCAAACGCGCCGTACTGCTGTTTGCGGTACTGCATTCAGCCATTGAACGGTTCTCCCCTGCCCGTCATATTGACCCTAAATACGCGCAATTGTTGAATGAGGCACAAAAGCAGGGGGTAGAGGTTTTCGCTTATAAGGCGGAACTTTCTGCCGATAATATGACTCTGAGATCCTCTCTTCCCATTGTCTTATAAGGGATTAGACGATTGATGATTATGTGTTCTGGCCGCGTGCGCAAATACGCTTTTCCTCACAGGCTTGTCAAGTGTTACGTTTAGATAATTGCCATACGGAAAAGCATCTGCTATTTATAGCGACCTGATTTTTCCCCCAACACGGGGATCGATAGTGCGTGTTAAGGAGAAGCAACATGCAAGAAGGGCAAAACCGTAAAACATCGTCCCTGAGTATTCTCGCCATCGCTGGGGTGGAGCCGTATCAAGAGAAACCGGGCGAAGAGTATATGAACGAAGCCCAGCTGTCGCACTTCAAGCGTATTCTTGAAGCATGGCGTAATCAACTCAGGGATGAAGTCGATCGCACCGTTACGCATATGCAGGATGAAGCTGCAAACTTCCCGGATCCGGTAGACCGTGCCGCTCAGGAAGAAGAGTTCAGCCTCGAACTGCGTAACCGTGACCGCGAACGCAAACTGATCAAAAAGATCGAGAAAACGCTGAAAAAAGTCGAAGACGAAGATTTTGGCTACTGCGAATCGTGCGGTGTTGAAATCGGTATTCGTCGCCTGGAAGCGCGTCCAACCGCCGATCTGTGCATCGACTGTAAAACACTGGCCGAAATCCGCGAAAAACAGATGGCCGGTTAATACCAGCGCTGTTTACCCACTCCAAAGGCGGGAGTCTCTCCCGCCTTGTTAACGTTGATATGTCTGAATCACACTATATCGGGCGCTTCGCGCCATCTCCCTCCGGTGAATTACACTTCGGCTCATTAATTGCCGCGCTCGGCAGCTACCTGCAGGCTCGCGCCAGCCAGGGCAAATGGCTCGTCCGCATAGAAGATATTGACCCGCCGCGTGAAGTTCCCGGTGCTGCAGAGACCATACTGCGTCAGCTGGAACATTACGGCCTGCACTGGGACGGCGAGGTTCTCTGGCAGTCAAAACGCCACGAGGCGTATCGGGAGCGTCTGGCCTGGCTCGCTGAGCAAGGGCTTTCCTACAACTGCACCTGCACCCGCGCGCGTATCCAGAGCGTTGGCGGCGTCTATGACGGGCACTGCCGCACGCTCAATCATCCCCCGGAGAACGCCGCCGTGCGCCTGCTGCAACGTGCGCCCGTCACCCGTTTCCACGATCTGCTCTCCGGAGAGATCCGTGCCGATGAACGTCTGGCGCGCGAAGATTTTATTATTCACCGTCGTGATGGTCTGTTTGCTTATAACCTGGCCGTGGTCGTCGACGACCATTTCCAGGGCGTCACGGAAATTGTGCGTGGGGCAGACCTGGTCGAACCTACCGTGCGGCAAATATCGCTGTATCAGCAGTTTGGCTGGACGGTACCGGGTTATCTTCATTTGCCGCTGGCGGTCAATGCGCAGGGCATTAAACTGTCCAAGCAAAACCACGCCCCAGCCCTGCCAGACGGCGATCCGCGTCCTGTTTTGATCGACGCGCTGCGATTTCTCAACCAAAATGTAACCCACGAATGGCAGGATCTGCGTATTGACGAACTGCTGAAAATGGCCATCGCGCAATGGACGCTCACGGCGGTGCCAAAAATCCAGCATTCTCAAATGCGTTGCGCTGAGCTATGATTAGCCGCTTTTTTCATAACAAAACACACTACGAGGTGTACCATTTTTACCCGAGTCGCTAATTTTTGCCGTAAAGTGCTAAGCCGCGAAGAGAGCATGGCGAACGATGCTATTGCACAGCCACACATGTCGGTTATTCCGCGTGAGCAGCACACTATTTCCCGCAAAGATATCAGTGAAAATGCCCTCAAGGTGCTCTATCGTCTGAATAAAGCGGGCTACGAGGCCTATCTCGTTGGCGGTGGGGTGCGTGATTTACTGCTGGGCAAAAAACCAAAAGATTTCGACGTGACGACCAGCGCCACGCCTGAGCAGGTGCGCAAGTTATTCCGTAACTGTCGTCTTGTTGGCCGCCGTTTCCGTCTTGCTCACGTCATGTTTGGGCCAGAAATTATCGAAGTGGCGACCTTCCGCGGCCACCACGAAGCGGGCGCATCCGATCGCACGACCTCCCAGCGCGGCCAGAACGGTATGTTGCTGCGTGACAATATTTTCGGTTCTATCGAAGAAGATGCCCAGCGCCGCGACTTCACCATCAACAGCCTCTATTACAGCGTGGCGGATTTCACCGTGCGTGATTACGTGGGCGGTATGCAGGACCTGAAAGAGGGCCTGATCCGCCTGATCGGCACGCCAGAAACGCGTTATCGCGAAGATCCTGTGCGTATGCTGCGTGCCGTGCGTTTCGCCGCCAAGCTCAACATGCGCATCAGCCCGGAGACGGCAGAGCCGATCCCGCGTCTGGCGACGCTGATCAACGACGTGCCGCCTGCCCGTCTGTTTGAAGAAGCGCTGAAGCTATTGCAGGCTGGCTACGGGTTTGAAACCTACAAGCTGCTGCGCGAATACAACCTGTTCCAGCCGCTGTTCCCGACCATTACGCGCTACTTCACCGAAAACGGTGACAGCCCGATGGAGCGCATGATTGCGCAGGTGCTGAAAAATACCGACACCCGCATCCAGAATGACATGCGCGTGAACCCGGCATTCCTGTTTGCGGCGATGTTCTGGTATCCCCTGCTGGAAACCGCGCAAAGAATTACTCAGGAGAGCGGCCTGGCCTATTACGATGCCTTCGCGCTGGCCGCAAACGACGTGCTGGACGAAGGGTGCCGTACGCTGGCGATCCCGAAACGTATTACCACGCTGGTGCGCGACATCTGGCAGCTTCAGCTGCGCATGTCCCGTCGCCAGGGCAAACGCGCCTGGAAACTGATGGAACATCCAAAGTTCCGCGCCGCGTTCGATCTGCTGTCCCTGCGTGCGGAAATTGAACGCAATCAGGAGCTGCAGCGTCTGGCGCAGTGGTGGGCTGAATTCCAGGTTTCCGCTCCGCCGGAACAGAAGGATATGCTGACCGGGCTGGATGAAGAGCCCGCACCGCGTCGCCGTCATCGTCGTCCGCGCAAACGTGCGCCGCGTCGTGAAGGTTCAGCATGACACTCGCCTGTATCGCCATCGGCAGTAACTTAGCCTCTCCGCTGGAGCAGGTTAACGCTGCCGTAAAGGCGCTGGGCGAGATTCCGCAAAGCCGGATCGTCGCCGTCTCGTCGTTTTATCGTACCCCGCCGCTCGGCCCACAGGATCAGCCTGATTATCTGAACGCTGCCGTGGTGCTGGAAACAGCCCTTGATGCAGAAGCGCTGCTGGATAATACCCAGCGCATTGAGCTCCAGCAGGGCCGCGTGCGCAAAGCCGAACGCTGGGGACCGCGCACCCTCGATCTCGACATCATGCTGTTTGGCCAGGAGGTGATTCATACCGATCGCCTCACCGTACCGCATTATGATATGAAAAATCGCGGATTTATGCTCTGGCCGCTCTTTGAAGTCGCCCCCGATATCACCTTCCCGGACGGTACCTCGTTAAAGACCGTTCTGGACAACCTGAACGCGGAAAAACCCGCTCGCTGGTAAACCTCTCCCCCACCGGTTGGCCGCTAAATAATTGTGGTTAATCGGTTGCCTAAAATCATTGTTCCCCGGAATGTTACTGTTAGAATGCGCAAAGATTCGCTTTGGGCTATCAGGAAACAGTATGAAACCAACCACCATCTCCTTACTGCAGAAATGCAAACAGGAAAAAAAACGCTTCGCCACCATCACCGCGTATGACTACAGCTTCGCCAAACTGTTTGCCGAAGAGGGTATCAACGTCATGCTGGTCGGAGATTCGTTAGGGATGACGGTACAAGGACATGATTCCACCCTGCCGGTCACGGTTGAGGATATTGCTTACCATACCCGCGCCGTGCGCCGCGGTGCGCCAGCCTGCCTCCTGCTTTCCGATCTGCCGTTTATGGCCTATGCCACACCGGAGCAGGCATTCGAAAACGCGGCGGCGGTCATGCGGGCCGGGGCCAATATGGTCAAAATTGAAGGCGGAGCCTGGCTGGTGGATACGGTGAAGATGCTCACCGAACGCGCCGTGCCGGTGTGCGGCCATCTGGGCCTGACGCCACAGTCCGTCAACATCTTTGGCGGCTACAAGGTGCAGGGCCGTGGCGATGCGGCACAGACGCTGTTTGATGATGCCCTGGCGCTGGAAGCTGCAGGCGCGCAATTGCTGGTACTGGAGTGCGTGCCTGTTGAACTGGCGAAACGTATCACTGAAGCGCTGTCGATTCCGGTGATTGGTATTGGTGCTGGCAACGTGACCGACGGGCAAATTTTAGTGATGCACGACGCCTTTGGTATTACCGGTGGGCATATCCCGAAATTTGCGAAAAATTTCCTTACCGAAGCGGGCGACATGCGCGCCGCGGTCAGGCAGTATATTGCCGACGTTGAATCCGGTGTTTACCCGGGTGAAGAACACAGTTTCCATTAAGGAGTCTCGTTGTGCTAATCATTGAAACCCTGCCGCTGCTTCGCCAGCACATCCGTCGCGCGCGTCAGGAAGGTAAACGTATCGCACTGGTCCCGACCATGGGCAACCTGCATGACGGCCATATGAAGCTTGTCGACGAAGCAAGAGCCCGTGCAGATATCGTGGTGGTCAGTATCTTCGTAAACCCCATGCAGTTTGACCGCGCAGACGACCTGGCGCGCTACCCGCGTACCCTGCAGGAAGACTGCGAGAAGCTCAAAAAGCGTCAGGCGGACATTGTTTTCGCGCCGTCTCCGGCAGACGTTTATCCTCAGGGAACCGGCGAAGCAACCTACGTGGACGTTCCGGGAATTTCGACCATGCTGGAAGGCGCCAGCCGTCCGGGCCATTTCCGCGGCGTCTCCACCATCGTCAGCAAATTGTTTAACCTGGTGCAGCCGGATATCGCCTGCTTCGGCGAGAAAGATTTCCAGCAGCTGGCGCTGATCCGCAAAATGGTGGCGGACATGGGATATGATATTGAGATTGTAGGCGTGCCGATCGTGCGCGCTAAAGACGGGCTGGCGCTCAGCTCCCGCAATGGCTATTTGACCGCCGAGCAGCGTAAAATCGCCCCCGCGTTAAGCAAGGTCATGAACAGCATGGCAGAACAGCTTCTGGCGAAAGCATTAACCGCAGAAGAGATTATTGCTCTTGCGGAACAGGCGCTGAACGACAAAGGTCTCCGGGCTGACGATGTACAAATCCGCGATGCTGATACGCTGCTCGAACTTGCAGAGACAAGCAAACGTGCGGTAATTCTGGTGGCGGCATGGCTTGGCCAGGCTCGCCTGATTGACAACAAAGTGGTTGAGCTGGCGTAGTTTTTCTACCCGGAAGATGAAAGGTAAACGTAATGATTCGCAAAATGCTGCAAGGTAAGCTTCACCGTGTGAAAGTGACTCAGGCAGACCTGCACTATGAAGGCTCCTGCGCCATTGACCAGGATTTCCTCGACGCGGCGGGTATTCTTGAGAACGAAGCGATCGATATCTGGAACGTCAATAACGGCAAACGCTTCTCTACCTATGCAATTGCCGCCGAACGCGGGTCCAAAATCATCTCCGTCAACGGCGCGGCAGCACACTGCGCAGAGGTGGGCGATATCGTGATCATCGCCAGCTTCGTGATGATGTCTGACGAAGAAGCGCGTCGCTGGCAGCCAAAAGTGGCCTATTTTGAAGGCGATAACGAAATGAAGCGCACGGCGAAAGCTATTCCTGTTCAGGTCGCCTGATTTCTTTTCCCTGGACTCATTTTTATCCTATTCACTATCAAAATGAGTCCAGTCTTTTTTGCGCAAGCCGCGATCAATTATAGCGCATTTAATAGAATTTAAATAAATAACCAAAGAAATCTCAGAGAATTATATTATATAATTCTCAAATCATAATTCCCACCCATTAAGAAAAACTTAAACCAACCTGCAGTTTTAATCACCCCCCTTGACTAGTCTTATCCTAAATAAATCTCTAGAATTCGCCACGAAATAACATTTCAGACTTTAAATCAATAGTTCTTCAAAAAATTATTGATTTAAATGTATTAACTTCAAAATATGGATATTGGTATGTCTTTAAAAAAGTTAGCATGGGTATGGCAATTGCACTGGCTCTGAGCGCAGGTTCCGCAGTTGCAGCAACGGCTTCAAATGACACGGGTACGATTACTTTCCACGGCATGGTGTCTAACACCACCTGTAAAGTTTCTCTGGATCAGAAAATTGACCAGAGTGGTAACGATTTCGATGTCACCCTGGACACCGTATCTGTTGCTGATTTTGGCACCACTGCTCTGGGTACTACCAGCACCCTGGGCCAGAAAAAATTCAACCTGGCGCTGACCGGTTGTGATACTGCTACCGTGGCTAAAGCATCTGCACAGTTCAACTCCTGGGCAGGTTCTTCTTCTACCGAAGGCGGCCTGCTGGTTCCACCTGCGAACGCTCAAGGTGCAGCGAAAAACGTTAACCTCGTGCTGAGCAACGATGGCAACACCAAAACCGATCTGGTGAAAATCGACCAGACTAACAACACTCAGCAGGCAACTGTTGATACAAGCGGCGCGGCTAAGCTGTACTACAAAGTAGCTTATACCCAGGGCCAGGGTTGGGATCAAACCACTAACCCAGTATCAGCAGGTACCGTGCAGGCGCAAGTTGCCTTCACCATGATGTACGAATAAACCTGTTTGTTTTTTTAGTTTTAATTAATCCCCCGCTTAAGGGGGATTATTCGTATCATTCCAACAGGAAGTGGGAAAAATATGTTTAACGCATCCGTAATTAAAGGATTAAAGACCGCGCTGTTTACTACGGCTGTATTTGCAGCATCACACGCCAGTGCCGATATCGTTATTTCTGGCACCCGCATTGTTTACCCTGAATCATCAAAAGACGTCATCGTTAACCTGGATAACCGTGGTGCAAAACCTCTGCTGGTTCAGTCCTGGCTGGACGACGGTCGCGACGAAAAAAGCCCGGAAGAACTTAAGCTCCCGTTCGTGATCACCCCGCCAGTTTCACGTATCGACCCTAAGCAAGGTCAGTCTTTGCGCATCACCTACATGGGTCAGTCGCTGCCAAAAGACCGCGAATCGTTGTTCTGGTTTAACGTATTAGAAATTCCGCCAAAACCTAAAAATGCCAACGCCGAAAATACAAACCAGCTTCAGCTGGCGTTCCGCACCCGCATTAAATTCTTTTTCCGTCCAGACGGACTGAAAGGCTCAGCGCTGGAAGCCGCCGACCATGTCACCTGGACCATGAAGAAAGACGGCAACGGCGTCAGCCTCGTCGCCCATAACGAGTCCCCGTACAACGTAGCGATTTCAATGGTCAAACTTAAGTCGGGCCAAAAGACCTATGAGGTAGCCCACCAGTCTGTTCTGCCTTTCAGCGAGAAAGCCATGCTGGTCAAAGGATTAACCACCACCACAACCGGCAAAGTGGCATACGAAACAATTAACGATAACGGTGGGGTCGACAACCACGAAACCACGCTGAAGTAATTTGCCACCCGACAACATAACAATAGATAGCATGAGCTCTGCGGATATGTTTATCCGCACTGATAAATGGATGTGCCATGGTGTTCCGACGTTCTCTTTTATGCCTTGCGATCGGCACGGCATTCCCCTTACATGTTTGTGCAGACAGTCACGCAGCTAATGACACCGCGCAGGAAAACGAAGATGCGGTCGAATTTAACGAACAGTTTCTTCTCTCAAGAAGCACAAATATTGACGTAAGCCGCTTTGCGCATGGTAACCCGGTGGCGCCGGGTACGTACCGTACCAGGGTCAATTTAAACGGCACGTTAAAATCGACGGTTGACATTATCTTTAAAGATAACGGGACGCCGCGCGCGACACCCTGTATTACGAGGCTTTTGCTCTCGCAGTCCGGTGTGGATACCCGCGCACTCGGAGACGAGCTGGACGACGACGACAACGAGACCTGCATCGATGTAAAAAAATTCTATCCTGAAGCGTCGGTCAACTACGACAGTGCTAAGCAGGTGTTGAACCTCAACTTCCCGCAAATTTACGTGGTTAAGCGCCCGTTAGGCTATGTCGACCCGTCCCTTTGGGATAACGGCATTCCGGCGGCGCTTCTGTCTTACGATCTCAACGGCTGGCACAGCGAAAACAGCGGTTCAACCTCTGAAAGCGCCTATGCGGGCCTGCGCTATGGTCTCAACATGGGACCATGGCGCCTGCGATCGCGCGGCAGTCTGAACTGGGATAAAGACAACGGCACGCACTACAGCAGCCAGGATATTTATCTTCAGCGTGACATCACCTCTCTTGACGCGCAATGGGTACTCGGTGACTCCTTTACCAACGGAGAAGCCTTCGACTCCTTGAGCCTGCGCGGAACACGTCTGTATAGCGACGAACGTATGCTGCCAAACGGTTCAACGGGGTATGCACCGGTGATTCGCGGCGTGGCAAACAGCAATGCCAAAGTCAGCGTCACGCAGAGCGGCAATAAAATTTATGAGACCTCGGTACCGCCGGGCGCGTTTGAGATCAACGATTTGAGCACCACGGGCTACGGTAACGATCTGCTGGTCACCATTGAAGAGGCGGACGGCAGCAAGCGCACGTTCACGGTGCCGTTCTCGTCCGTGACCCAGATGCTACGCCCTGGATCCTCACGCTGGGACGTTGGCATGGGTGAACTGAACGACGACTCGCTGATCGACAAGCCCCAGGTAGGCTACGGTACGCTCTACTACGGCCTCAACAATACCTTCACGGGCTATGCTGGCGCCCAGTACACCGACATGGATTTCTATGCAGGCATCCTCGGCCTGGCAATGAACACCCCCATCGGTGCTTTCGCGCTGGACATCACCCAGTCGCACGCGGATATCGAAGACCTGGGCACGCGCAGTGGGCAGAGTTATCGTCTGACATACAGTAAGCGCATTGAAGCCACGAACACCTCGTTCAACGTGGCGGCCTATCGCTTCTCTACCGAAGACTATCTGAGCCTGAACGATGCCGCGCAACTGCGTAACAGCATCAAACAGCAGAACTATGCCAACCGTAGCTATGAGTCAAATACGGCTCTTTACGATGACTACCAGCGTACTAAAAACCAGATCCAAATCAGCCTCAACCAGCCTCTGAGGGCGGCTGAAAAGGATTACGGTTCGCTGTACGTCAGCGGAACCTGGCAAGATTACTGGAACGGGGAAGGCTCTAACTCTAACTACAACGTGGGCTACAACAACAGCTTCGCCTACGGTAGCTATAGCCTGTCGTTACAGCGGACTTACGACCAGCGCGGTCAACAGGATGACAGCGTTTACCTCAGCCTGAGCGTGCCGCTGAGCGTCTTCTCGCAGGACAACTCGCGTTTAGCTGGGTTCTCGAACGTCAACATGGGCCTGCGTTCCGATCTTAAAGGCGGTACTAACTTCAACAGCTCCGCGAGTGGCAACACTCAGGATAACAAGGTCAGCTACTCCGTAAGTACGTCGTCCAGCAGCGGTAACTACGGCAACCTGAACCAAATCAGTGGTTATAGCTCGCTAAATAGCAGCTATGGTCCGCTCGGCGTTTCCGCCTCGTTTGGTGACGACAATAGCAAGCAGTTCTCCGCCTCTTACAGCGGCGGGATGGTCGCACACGCGGGCGGTATCGCCTTCGCACCGGGCAGCATTGGCGATAACGATGCCATCGCGGTAGTCAAGGCCAGCGGTGCGAAGGGCGCGGGTGTGGGCTACGGCGCAGGCACAATTGACGACTCCGGCTACGGCATTCTGCCGTATATGTCCGCGTATCGGGAAAACCGGGTTTCGCTGGATATCAGGACCCTCGAAAACGACGTTGAAGTGAAAAATACCACCACCACCACCGTACCGCGCAGCGGTTCTGTCGTGCTGGTGAATTTTGAAACCGACGAAGGACGTTCGGTCGTTCTTGAGCTTAAGCGTAACGATAACGGCTTTATTCCACTGGGCGCTGACGTGCTGAATGAAAAAAATGAATCGGTGGGTTCCGTGGGCCAGGCCGGTCAGGCCTATGTTCGCGGTATCGAGAACAGCGGCGCGCTCCGCGTGGTCTGGAGCGGTGACAAGGACGGTTCCTGCACAGTGCGCTATCAGCTGAAACCCGATTTAGAGAAAGCCGGGCTCATTACCCTCCTCAATAACCAAACATGTGAAATGTAATCAGGGAAATTAAGAGAAATCATATGAAAAAGATGCTTCTCAGCCTGTCTGTCATTGTCATGACAGCGCTGACGCTTTCAGGGACGGCACACAGTACCGATCTTACGGTTAACTTTACCGCCAACCTTCGTGAAACGACCTGTGATATGAAGCTGGTTGGCGGCTCAGGTTCCAATACCGAGCAGACGCTTAAAATCGGAGACTCACAGGGCAAAATCCGTCTCGACCAGGTGCAGGCCGGTACAGCGACAGCTGAATTCAAGCTGGCCATCGTTGAATGTCCGTCCTCGCTGAGCGACCTGAAAACCACGGTGAAGGGTACGCAGAACACCGATCTGTTAACGGGTGTAAGTAACTCGAAAACGACCGCCAGCGGCGGTGCAGATTATGCAGCCGTCACCATTGCCCGTGCATCCGCCCCGGACGCACCGTTCACCATTAACTCGACCAACGATGCTCAGCGTCTGGTCTGGTCCGCGGCGGAAATCACCAGCAAGGAAATCCCCCTGGTGGCGACTCTGAAAGAAACCCAAACCGGCAAAATGACCACAGGCGATTTCGAAGCCATAGTGACGTTTGAATTCAGCTACGAATGATTTGTGCAGATAACGGAGCACTCAAATGAAATTTAACTCAACTTTACTCGCCCTGTCCGTTGCTGCCCTTTTCGCTACCGGCACGGCAAATGCAGCGATTACAGGCACCCCCAGCGCCAAACTAACCGTCCAGTCAACCATCACCGCTGGCACCTGTACGGCGAAAGTGACCAACAGCGCGGGCGCGGATGCCACTGAGGTGAACTTTGGTGATGTGTATAAAGCTGATCTGGAAAACAAAAGTCGCGTAGAACCGCTGAAGATCTCATTTACTGGCTGTGCAGGCGTGAAAAAAGCCATGGTGTCTGCGGCGTCCGGTACAGGCGGCTCATGCTCAGGTAATAACCTGGACGGGGACGCTTATGCCGCGGGCCAGAACACCGCCTTTGAGCTCTGGTCTGGCGCGGTGGATTCCGGCCTTCAACTGAACTGTAAGACGCCCCCCGCAGCGCAGGCGGTTACCATCACCAGCGGCGTGGGTGAGTTCCCGATGAACTCCCGTATCGTGATCGCGAAGGATAAGACCATCGCTGATGTGGGTACAGGCTCGGTAACTGCGCCTGTGACCTTCACCGTAACCTATCAGTAATACAGGAATTGTCATGCAACAATTACCGATTCTCTTTCGCCAGCCCGGTCTTGTGTTGCTTGTCGGCCTGGCTGGTGGGCTTTTACCTGACGTAGGCCGGGCAAATTCAGGCCTGGATACGAACATTACCGCCAACATTGTTAATAGCAGTTGTAAGGTAACCGTTGATAATGGAGGAGAAATCTATCTCCCCACGGTTATACGTAGTTGGTTTTATAACGCTGATGGTAGCGATCGCTATGTTCCTGGCGATGATGCAGGCGGTACACCTTTTAAGATTCATGTCGATGACTGCTATGGTGAAAGCGGCAACCCTGCAAAGCTGAATTTCAGCTTCTCTCCTCAATCAGGATTCTGGCCGGGACAAAACCAGGTATTTAAAAGCGATGATACTGCTGCAGGAACGGCGAGAAACGTCGGCGTGGTGATTTTTTCCGGAAAAAATAAAGCCAACGTATTAAATAACGACGGAACGTCAAAAGTCGTTTACGACGTGAGTGGTGAGGGTTCTGCATATATAACGGATTATGAATTCTACGTCAGATATCAAAACACAGGCGTTGTTACTGGCGGGACGGTGACCAGCAAAATACGCGTTGACGTCACTTATGAATAATAACCAGAACAGGAAATGGATGAGAATGTTCAAAGAATTCACACACAGCCCCTTTATTAACGGTGCTGTGAAGGTTGCCTTAACCGGCCTGCTTTTCTCTTTTTGCCAGTCAGGTTGGGCGGGAGAATGCCGAATGGGTGATGGCTATGGCGGTACAACAAAACTGGTCAACTCTGAATACTCGGGGGCAACAATTCGCTTACCCGATCAGGGGGCGTATATCAATGAAATCTTTACCGTTAACCTGACGCCGGGCATCCAGATAAATTGTAGTCCGGTTAAGGGGAATGACGGCTACAATCTGATGGCGCAAACCAACCCTGAGCTGCTGGCAGGCAGCAAGTACAATGAGGGCATGTTTGCGACCAATATCCCCGGCATCTATTACAGCGTGAAGGTTAAAACGTCCGACACCGGAATCGGCGGCCTTTTTGGCACGAATACTACCGGCTGGTATACGACAGCAGCATGGGGGCCAAATACACCGCTGGACGGTAAGTGGCTTAATACGTACATATTTCTCTACGTCGGTTATGACTACCAGGGTAACCCAAACAGGGAAACCGTTATAAAACCGAGACCGGGTACCCTGGGGAAAATGTCGATAGGCGATCCCGCGGACAGCAATAACCAGCCCTGGACATTTACAATAGATGAGAACTCATTCCAGATCCCCGTCGTATTGCCTACCTGTGATATCGTTATGCTGGGTAACGGCACGCACACGTTGGATCTGGGAGATTATTTTGTTTCCGATATCAGATACAAGCGCGTCAAGGACGTGCCTTTTAGCATAAATTTCAACGACTGCACCAGCGTGGCGCAATATACCACTAAGCTCACGACAACCAAACTGACGGGTATAGACCATGACCTTCTCGGCAATACGCTTTCAACAGGGGCGCAAGGTGCGGGCGTGAAGATCTTGTATAACAACGGAAACTCGCAGCTTATTCCCAATGATGCGAACTCGTCATATGTTATGACGGAAACAGGCGTCCCCACGTCGACGCAGATAAACTTCGTGGCCCAACTGATCGCAGATGGCAGCATGATCACCCCCGGCGCGTTTAGCGCCTCCGGCGTGTTCACCATCTCCTACAATTAATCCTACCCCTGCGGCTGATTGCTGATCAGCCGCGACATCGTCTCCAGCGAATCCGTTCTTAAGATATAGAGGCGTTTCAGTAGGAACGGATTATCCCCCGGTTTGACCTTCCCCTTCACCGTCGTTACCGCCAGATGAAAACCGGCGTCGTTCGCTGCCTTGATCGCTTTATTGTCATAACCGCCAAACGGGTAAGAAAGGTACAGCACGCGCGGGTTGAACTGCGACAGCGCACGTCGGGAACGTTCAAAATCGAACAGGATCACGTGATAGCTGCGGCTCAATAAAATCGGGTGTTTATACCCATCCACGCGATGCAGGAAGTGAGTGTGAGACTGAATGTCGAACACGTCCTGTATGCCCTTAATTTCCTGAACGCTCATAAACTGCAGCGATTTTGGGTCCCACTTCTGCGGATGACCTTTGATGCGTGACGAAATAATAAACGCGGTCGCGTTGAAGCCATATTCTTTCAAAACCGGGTAAGCGTAACGGCTCACCGACTTCAGCCCATCGTCAAACGTAATCACCACCGCCTTCGCGGGCAGGTTCATCTTGTTACGCACGTAGCCTTCCAGCTGGTACATCGTCAGCGTCGCGTATCCCTGATCGCGAAGCCAGGTCATCTGGTTGCTGAACGCACGTACGCTGGTGGTCGTGGAGGTATGGCGAAAACGGGTGTTTTCTTCGTCGCGCAGAATATGGTGGTAGGTGAGAACCGGGATGCCGTTATCTTCCTGCGCATCCAGGCTGCTGATCCACGCCAGGCGATTGCCAATGCGGATTTGATACCACGTCTGATTCAGACGGTCTTTGAGCTTATTCAGAATGGGGTAACGCAGGTTGGCGCTAAGGGTGCCAAAGGGCGCACTTCCGCTACTGGGCGCGTTATAGACGGGCGTATCTTTCCAGGTGATGAGGTTTTGGTTACTGAGCGGCTTATTCAGATCGCCCAGACTGTCCTCTACACGCTGCTTGCCCTGCACGTTTTCAAGGTGCGCTTTATCAATAAACCCCGTGCCGAATCCGAAGCGAAATTCATAATAATCCGCCGCGGCGGGAAAGACCGCGAGGATCTGCCCGGCGCGCACATTGCCCACGTTAACCACGTCGTTACCCACCTGGGCCCAGATGGCTGCATCCTCAGTGGTTTGCATATAGTGAGCAGGGAGACCTTGCTGACTCACCAGGCTGGCAGACGCCCCACCGGACACCAGCAGCAAAAGGATAAAGATAACGCGCATGAACATAGGATATAAATCGACACGGAAAATCAGTCGCCATTGTAGCAAAAGCGACATCAATACCAATGTTTAATGTTTATACAGATCGTGAAGCAGAACGAAAGGCGGGTTCTTCTGCTGCTGGTGCCACAAGCTGCTCACCCCAGGCATGCCCTCCCCCACAATGGCGTGACGAAACTCCGCGCTGCTTAATGAGGCGCGAAGGGGATACATGGCTTCGAGTAAAGGCAGACTGATACCGGAGATCACTTCACAATTTTCGTGCTTGTGGCTCAGCAACGCGGCGGCCCGATAAGGTGCAGCGCCTGATTTATCCGTCAGAAAAATTACCCCGTCGCCGGTGTCTGTTTCATGCAGCGCATCGCACATCATCCGGCTGAGCATGTTGGTGCTTAACCCACGCCAGTAATTAACCGCCCGGCATTGCACCAGCGGACCCAATCTGGCCTCAAGCTTGTCCAGCATTTCCTGCGCCTGTTCATCGTGGCAGGTGATAACCCATCCCAGCATAACTCTCTCCTTAGCAGGCAAGTAGTTTAGCGGAGTGAAGGTTAGCTTACGGTGATAACTGTCAAAGAAAGCGCCCGGCAAACAGAGCGTCGCCGGGCAAAAGGTTAGCTGCGAAGACCGCGACCGCGCTGAATCAGATACCAGCACAGCAGGTAGAACGCGACAATGAATACCCCCAGCACCGCCACCGTCGTAAACAGCGGTACATCGGTAATACCGAGGAAGCCAAAGCGGAAGCCGCTGATCATGTAGACGATCGGGTTCAGGTGCGACAGCGCCTGCCAGAAGGGCGGCAGCAGCGTCAGGGAGTAGAAAACCCCGCCGAGGTAGGTGAGCGGCGTCAGCACGAAGGTCGGGATCAAGCTGATGTCGTCAAACGTTTTGGCAAATACCGCGTTCAGCAGACCGGCCAGCGAGAACAGGATTGCCGTCAGAAGCAGCGTCAGCGCGACAAATAGCCAGGAGTGGACCTGGAACGGGACGAAGAACAGCGAAATCGCCGTCACCAGGATCCCCACGCACAGACCGCGCGCTACGCCGCCGCCCACGTACCCGGCGATAATCACATGCGTCGGCACGGGTGCCACCAGCAGCTCTTCAATATTGCGCTGGAATTTGGCGCTAAAGAACGACGACGCCACATTCGCGTAGGCGTTGGTGATCACCGCCATCATGATCAGACCCGGCACGATAAATTGCATATAGGTAAAACCGTGCATCTCACCAATCCGGGAACCAATCAGATTACCGAAGATGATGAAATAGAGCGTCATGGTGATCACCGGTGGCACGAGGGTTTGCACCCAGATACGCATAAAGCGGTTAATCTCTTTCGCCCAGATGCTTTTCAGCGCGACCCAATAAAGATGCGTCATGCCTTGTCTCCTTGTTTATCCTGCACCAGAGAGACAAACAGCTCTTCCAGTCGGTTCGCTTTGTTACGCATACTTAAAACCTGAATCCCCTGCGCGCTCAGCTGAGAGAACACGCTGTTGATCCCCTGCTCGCGCAGCACTTCCACTTCCAGCGTCGAGGTATCCACCAGACGATACTGGTACCCTTCCAGCTTCGGCAGCGGGCTTTTTGCCGCCAGGTCGAGGATAAAGGTTTCTGATTTCAGCTTGGAAAGCAGGTTTTTCATCGAAGTGTTTTCCACCAGCTCGCCGTGCTGAATGATGCCGATGTTGCGGCACAGCATTTCAGCCTCTTCCAGATAGTGGGTAGTCAGAATAATGGTGGTGCCTTTATCGTTCAGATCCTTCAGGAAGCCCCACATCGAGCGGCGCAGTTCGATATCCACACCCGCGGTCGGTTCATCGAGGATCAGCAGTTTTGGCTCATGCATCAGCGCACGGGCAATCATCAGGCGACGTTTCATCCCGCCGGACAACATCCGCGCACGTTCGTTACGTTTTTCCCACAGGTCGAGCTGCTTCAGGTACTTTTCGCTGCGCTCCAGCGCCTCTTTGCGCTCAACGCCGTAATAACCCGCCTGGTTAACGACGATCTGCTGCACCGTCTCGAACGGGTTGAAGTTGAACTCCTGCGGTACCAGCCCCAGCTGGCGTTTGGCGTTAACCACATCTTTTTGCAGATCGTATCCGAACACGCTAACGCGGCCGGAGGTTTTGTTCACCAGCGAGCTGATGATCCCGATGGTGGTAGATTTCCCTGCCCCATTCGGCCCCAGAAGCGCGTAAAAATCCCCGGCCTCTACTTTAAGATCTATCCCGCGTAGCGCCTGAACGCCACCCGAATAGGTTTTTTTAAGCTGCTCAAGCTCCAGTGCAATTGCCATGAATTTAACTTACCTTCAGTTCTTACACACGTTGTGTGGTTTCATTAAAAGTCGGGTTACCCTATAGTAGCGCAACGCAATTACTTGGTTACAGGTCGCTAACCTCCATGAACGACATAGATACACTCATTAGCAACAATGCACTATGGTCAAAAATGCTGGTGGAGGAAGACCCCGGATTTTTTGGAAAACTCGCACAAGCCCAGAACCCGCGCTTTCTCTGGATTGGCTGTTCCGACAGCCGCGTGCCGGCGGAACGTCTGACTGGCCTTGAGCCAGGAGAACTGTTTGTTCACCGTAATGTCGCCAACCTGGTGATTCACACCGATCTCAACTGCCTGTCTGTGGTTCAGTATGCCGTTGACGTTCTGGAAGTCGAGCACATCATTATTTGTGGCCACTACGGCTGCGGCGGCGTGCAGGCGGCGGTTGAAAACCCGGAACTGGGATTGATTGATAACTGGCTGCTGCACATCCGCGATATCTGGTTCAAACATAGCTCACTGCTGGGCGAAATGCCGCAGGAGCGTCGCATGGACACTCTGTGCGAACTCAACGTGATGGAGCAGGTGTATAACCTTGGGCATTCGACCATCATGCAGTCAGCGTGGAAACGCGGGCAGAAGGTCTCTATCCACGGCTGGGCGTACGGTATTCACGATGGTCTGCTGCGCAATCTGGAAGTCACCGCCACCAACCGCGAAACGCTGGAACAGCGTTACCGCTCAGGGATTGCCAACCTCAAGCTTAAGCATGTGAACCACAAATAAGTGCACGTTAAAAAGCCGGGTGGCGCCGAGGTAAAAGCAAAACGGCAACCAGGTTGCCGTTTTTTGGATTTGCTCCCTCTCCCTGTGGGAGAGGGCCGGGGTGAGGGCATCAGGCCGCACCCAACTCGTTTACTCGTCCAGTAATACCACTTTTCCCACATACGGCAGATGACGATAACGCTGTGCGTAGTCGATGCCGTAACCCACCACGAATTCGTCCGGAATGGAGAAACCGACAAACTCTACCGGGACCTGCACTTCGCGACGGTCAGGTTTATCCAGCAGCGTACAAATTGCCAGTGATTTCGGCTCGCGCAGGCTCAGGATCTCGCGCACTTTAGAGAGCGTGTTACCGGAGTCGATAATATCCTCCACGATCAACACGTCTTTGCCACGAATATCTTCATCCAGATCTTTCAGGATTTTCACATCACGGGTTGTGGACATGCCGCTGCCGTAGCTGGAGGCGGTCATAAAATCGACCTCGTGAGGCACCTGCACTTCACGGCACAGGTCCGCCATGAACATGAAAGAGCCACGCAACAGACCAACCAGCACCATTTCGCTGCCGCTGTCCTTGTAATGTTCGGTGATTTGACGACCCAGTTCGGCGATACGCGCTTTGATCTCGGCTTCCGGGATCATCACTTCAACAGTATGTTTCATATTACTAACCATATGATTTTAATGAAAATCTCTCAATGCAGATGAACTCACTTCAGGCATTGATACGCAAGCCAGCCATTATATCAGCAAATGGATAAGCCTGGCGTATGAGTTATAAAAAGCAAATATTGTGATTCCGATCACACTTGTTAATACCTATAATTAGTTGCTAGCAAATTATTAACAAAAACTGACGAGTACACTTTCTATGGCTGAAACACACTCTAAACAGCCGCGTCTACTGGTGACACTAACAGCGTTATTCGCCGCCTTCTGCGGCCTGTACCTGTTAATCGGTGGCGTCTGGCTGGTCGCGATCGGCGGCTCCTGGTACTACCCAATCGCGGGCCTGGTTATGCTTGGCGTAACCGTCCTGCTCTGGCGTAGAAAACAATCTGCACTGTGGCTGTATGCAGTTTTACTCCTCGCAACCATGATCTGGGGCGTCTGGGAAGTCGGCTTCGACTTCTGGGCACTGACGCCGCGCAGCGACATCCTGGTCTTCTTCGGTATCTGGCTGATCCTGCCGTTCGTCTGGCGTCGCCTGATTGTGCCTTCCCGCGGTGCCGTGGCGGCACTGCTGGTGGCGTTGCTCATCAGCGGCGGTATGCTCACCTGGGCCGGTTTTAACGATCCACAGGAGATCAACGGGACGCTGAATGCGGAGTCTACCCCTGCGGCGGCTATCTCGCAGGTTGCTGACGGTGACTGGCCGGCCTATGGCCGTAACCAGGAAGGTCAGCGTTACTCCCCGCTTAAGCAGATCAACGCGGACAACGTTAAAAACCTGAAAGAAGCCTGGGTATTCCGTACCGGCGACCTGAAGATGCCGAACGATCCGGGCGAACTGACCAACGAAGTGACGCCAATTAAAGTCGGCAACATGCTTTATCTGTGTACGGCGCACCAGCGCCTGTTCGCGCTCGACGCGGCCACCGGTAAAGAGAAATGGCACTTCGATCCACAGCTGAACTCCAACCCGTCGTTCCAGCACGTGACCTGCCGCGGTGTCTCTTACCATGAAGCGCGTGCCGATAATGCCAGCCCGGAAGTCATTGCCGACTGTCCGCGCCGCATTATGCTGCCGGTCAACGATGGTCGTCTGTTCGCTATCAACGCAGAAACCGGCAAGCTGTGCGAAACCTTCGCCAACAAAGGTATCCTGAATCTGCAGACCAACATGCCGGACACCACGCCGGGTCTGTATGAACCGACTTCTCCGCCAATCATCACCGATAAAACCATCGTGATTGCCGGTTCGGTGACGGATAACTTCTCCACGCGTGAAACCTCGGGCGTGATCCGCGGCTTCGACGTGAATACCGGTAAACTGCTGTGGGCCTTCGATCCGGGCGCGAAAGATCCTAACGCGATTCCGTCAGACGAACACACGTTTACCTTCAACTCGCCAAACTCCTGGGCGCCTGCCGCGTATGACGCGAAGCTGGACCTGGTGTACCTGCCGATGGGTGTGACCACTCCAGATATCTGGGGCGGTAACCGTACGCCGGAGCAGGAGCGCTATGCGAGCGCCATCGTGGCGCTGAACGCGACCACCGGTAAGCTGGCCTGGAGCTACCAGACCGTTCACCACGATCTGTGGGATATGGATATGCCGTCCCAGCCGACGCTGGCCGACATTACCGTTAACGGCAAAACCGTTCCGGTGATTTACGCTCCGGCCAAGACGGGCAACATCTTCGTGCTGGATCGCAGCAACGGCAAGCTGGTTGTGCCTGCGCCGGAAAAACCGGTTCCGCAGGGCGCGGCGAAAGGCGACTACGTCTCTAAAACGCAGCCGTTCTCTGACCTGAGCTTCCGTCCGAAGAAAGACCTGAGCGGGGCAGACATGTGGGGTGCCACCATGTTTGACCAGCTGGTATGCCGCGTGATGTTCCATCAGCTGCGCTATGAAGGCATCTTCACACCACCTTCTGAGCAGGGCACGCTGGTCTTCCCGGGTAACCTGGGGATGTTCGAATGGGGCGGTATTTCCGTCGACCCGAACCGTCAGGTTGCTATTGCCAACCCAATGGCGCTGCCGTTCGTTTCCCGCCTGATCCCACGCGGTCCGGGCAACCCAATGGAGCAGCCGAAAGATGCGAAAGGTAGCGGTACCGAAGCCGGTATCCAGCCGCAGTATGGCGTACCGTATGGCGTGACCCTGAACCCGTTCCTGTCACCGTTTGGTCTGCCGTGTAAACAGCCTGCCTGGGGTTACATCTCCGGTCTGGATCTGAAAACCAACCAGATTGTGTGGAAAAAACGTATTGGTACGCCACAGGACAGCATGCCGTTCCCGATGCCGGTTCCGGTGCCGTTCAATATGGGTATGCCAATGCTGGGTGGCCCAATCTCTACCGCCGGTAACGTGCTGTTCATCGCGGCAACCGCAGATAACTACCTGCGCGCGTACAACATGACCAACGGTGAGAAACTGTGGCAAGGCCGTCTGCCTGCGGGTGGACAGGCAACGCCGATGACCTATGAAGTGAATGGCAAGCAGTACGTTGTTATCTCTGCGGGTGGTCACGGTTCGTTTGGCACGAAGATGGGCGACTATATCGTCGCGTATGCGCTGCCTGACGACGCAAGGTAAAAGCAAAACGGCAACGAAAGTTGCCGTTTTTAGTGTCTGTTCCCTCTCCCCGTGGGAGAGGGTCAGGGTGAGGGCATCAGGCCGCACCAGCGAAAAGTAGGCCGGGTAAGGCGAAGCCGCCACCCGGCTTTTTTTATACGGTAAAACCGAGCATCATCCCCGTATCTTCATGCTCCAGCAGATGGCAATGCGCCATGTAGGCAAACTCCTTCGGCGCGTCGTGGTCAAACTTCACCAGCACCTCGCTCACGCCGCCCTCCACTCTCACGGTGTCCTTCCAGCCTTCGCGATGCGCATCCGGCGCGTTGCCGTTCTCAGAAAGAATGCGGAACTGCGTGCCGTGGATGTGGAACGGGTGCAGCATCATGTCGCCTTCGCCTGAAATCACCCAGCGCTCAAACTGCCCTTTTGTAGCGGCAAACATCGGCGTGTTCATATCAAACGCTTTACCGTTGATCTTATTGGCGTTGTGGAAATCAAAGCCATGGCCGCCATGATCCATGCCGCCCATTTTGCCGTGGTCCATATTCATATGGCCCATCATCTGACCGTGTTGCATTCCCGCCATTGCCTGATTGCCATACTTCTTCATCAGCGCCTGCATGCCCATCATGTCGAGCATCGGGTCCATGGAGAGCTGAAGCTTGCGTTGCGTGAGCCCGTCAAGCGACGGGAGTGCAGGCAGCGTGGTTAACGTATCCGGCAGCGTGCCCGACGCGGTAACCAGTAACGGCTGAATGCGTAACACTGGATGCGGCTTATCAAATGGCGCAACCGCCATCCCCATCTGGCTGACCGGGAGGGTCACCAGGTCAAACGCCTTGCCGTCGCTGATATCCACCAGCACCTCAAAGCGCTCCCCCATGAGCATCGGCAGCGCATCCACTTTAACTGGCTCGGGCAGAAGCCCCCCGTCGCTGGCGACCACGTACAAAGGGCGTTTATCACTGGTCGCAAAATTAAGGGAACGCGCATTACAGCCGTTAAGCAGACGTAAACGCAGCCAGCCTTTTGGCGCGGCGTGCTGAGGGTAAATCGCACCGTTGGTCAGCAGCGTATCCCCGAACCAGCCGACCGCCGCGCTCATGACGTCCAGCTGGTAGTCAATCTGCCCGTCTGCGGTGAATTTTTTGTCCTGCACAATCACCGGCACATCATCGATGCCCCACTGTTTCGGCAGACGCAGCAGGCGGTTTTCATCGTCTTCAATCAGCACCAGCCCGGCCAGCCCCATCGCCACCTGATGGCCGGTTTTGCCATGCTGATGCGGATGGAACCAGCAGGTCGCCGCACGCTGCTCGGGCGTAAAAGTCACGCTACGTTTACCACCGGCCTTGATAATGCCCTGTGGTCCACCGTCGACTTCACCCGGCACTTCCAGCCCGTGCCAGTGAAGCGTCGTCTCTTCTGCGAGCGTGTTGTGGATATCCACCGTCACCGCTTTCCCTTTACGTAGCTGAAGCGCCGGACCGAGCAAATTGCCGTTATAGCCCCACGTCGTGGCGTTGTGCCCGCCAAAGGATGTTTGACCGGACTGAACAACGAGCTGGATACGGCTACGGGCGTCAGCGGTCAGTAAATCAGGGATGGGTAAGGCAGGTCTTTCAGCCGCGAAAACGGCGCGGCTCCAGAGTGGTAGTGCGCTGGCAGCCCCCAGCGCAACGGAATATTTTAAAAAATCACGACGTTGCATGTTCATTTCCTTATTTCCAGCAGGCGATCTTTTGAGCATAAACCCTCCCCTTACCGGAAGGTCAAGTCGGGCGGCAATAATAAAGATCGTCGCACTGGCATCAAGTATGCTAACGTTAATTTTCCGTGAAGAAGTGGTAGAAGCAATGAAGACGTTTTTCAGGACAATTTTGTTCGGTAGCCTGATGGCAATGTGTGCGAACAGCTATGCGCTCAGTGAAAATGAAGCGGAAGATATGGCCGACCTGACGGCGGTTTTTGTATTCCTGAAAAATGATTGTGGCTACCAGAATTTACCCAACGGGCAAATTCGCCGTGCGCTGGTCTTTTTCGCCCAGCAGAACCAATGGGATCTCAGCAACTACGACAGCTTTGACATGAAGGCGCTCGGTGAAGACAGTTACCGTGACTTGAGCGGTATTGGCATTCCCACGGCTAAAAAATGCAAAGCGCTGGCTCGCGATTCACTCAGCCTGCTCGCCTACGTGAAATAATCTTCCCGACGCCCCCTGTTCACCCTATAACCGTGCAACCATGGTTATAGTTAGCTATCATGTTTCGCTCATTTTTTATGAGTGTTACGGATGTTAACAAAGGAGGAGTCCGCGTATGGCCGACCACACGTTGTGGCATGAAACACTGCATGACCAGTTTGGTCAGTATTTTGCCGTTGATAACGTGCTCTATCATGAGAAAACCGATCACCAGGATCTCATCATCTTTGAGAATGCCGCTTTTGGCCGCGTCATGGCACTGGATGGCGTAGTACAAACGACCGAGCGTGACGAGTTTATCTATCACGAGATGATGACCCACGTTCCGCTGCTGGCGCACGGGCACGCGAAACACGTTCTGATTATCGGCGGTGGCGACGGCGCAATGCTGCGTGAAGTGTCCCGTCATCAATCGATTGAAACCATTACGATGGTCGAGATCGACGCGGGTGTGGTCTCTTTCTGCCGTCAGTACCTGCCCAACCACAATGCCGGTAGCTATGACGATCCGCGGTTTAACCTGGTGATTGACGACGGCGTTAACTTCGTTAACCAGACCTCGCAGACCTTTGACGTCATTATCTCCGACTGCACCGACCCTATCGGCCCGGGTGCATCGCTGTTTACCTCCTCGTTCTACGAAGGCTGTAAGCGCTGCCTGAACCCTGGCGGGATCTTTGTCGCACAAAACGGCGTCTGCTTCCTGCAGCAGGATGAAGCGCTCGACAGCCATCGCAAGCTCAGCACCTATTTTTCTGACGTCAGCTTCTATCAGGCGGCCATTCCTACCTATTACGGCGGGATCATGACCTTTGCCTGGGCGACGGATAACGACGTGCTGCGCCACCTCTCGACTGAAATTATTCAGGCCCGCTTCCATCAGGCTGGGCTCACATGCCGCTACTACAACCCGGCAATTCATACCGCCGCGTTTGCGCTGCCGCAGTACCTGCAAGACGCATTATCCACTAAGGGGGTGAGCTAATTGAAAAAGCTTAAACTGCATGGCTTTAACAACCTGACCAAAAGCCTGAGTTTTTGTATTTACGATATCTGCTATGCCAAAACAGCGGAAGAACGCGATGGTTACATCGCCTATATCGACGAACTCTACAACGCCAACCGTCTGACCGAGATCCTGACAGAAACCTGTTCAATCATTGGCGCCAACATCCTGAACATTGCACGTCAGGATTACGAACCCCAGGGTGCCAGCGTGACCATTCTGGTCAGCGAAGAGCCGGTCGACCCTAAGCTTATCGACAAAACGGAGCATCCGGGCCCGCTGCCGGAAGTGGTCGTCGCGCACCTCGATAAAAGCCATATCTGCGTGCACACCTATCCGGAGAGCCACCCGGAAGGTGGGCTGTGTACTTTCCGGGCTGACATAGAAGTGTCGACCTGTGGCGTGATTTCCCCGCTGAACGCGCTGAACTATTTAATCCACCAGCTGGAATCGGACATCGTGACCATTGATTATCGCGTGCGCGGCTTCACCCGCGATATCAACGGGATGAAGCACTTCATCGACCATGAGATCAACTCCATCCAGAACTTTATGTCTGACGACATGAAGTCGCTGTATGACATGATGGATGTGAACGTGTATCAGGAAAACATCTTCCATACCAAGATGTTACTTAAGGAGTTTGACCTTAAGCACTACATGTTCCACACCCGGCCAGAAGATTTGAGCGAAGACGAGCGCAAGGCCATTACCGACCTGCTCTGGAAAGAGATGCGGGAAATCTACTACGGCCGCAATATTCCTGCCGTGTAACACGCATGCAAACGGATAAAGAAGGAAAAGCGATGATTTTTCCTTCTTTATTATTTTGTTTGTTTCTTAAACCGGCGTTTGTGCCAGTATCATCGCCGCTTCCGTACGATTTCTGACACCCAGTTGACGAAACAAGGCATGGAGATGATTCTTAACCGTTCCTTCCGCAATCCCCAGCACACGACAAATTTGTTTATTACTGTGTCCCTGGACAACAAGATGCAGGATCTCGCGCTGCCGGGGTGAGAGTGTGCGCAAAGGGGGCGGGGAATTATGCATTCGTATTAATTTATGCTCACGCAGGCAACTATCCGGTAAATATATTCTCCCTTGCCGCACCCATTCGATCGCCTGCAATAACTCTTCCGACTCCATTTTCTTTGTCAAAATCCCGGCAGCGCCATTCTCCAAAAAATAAATCGGGTTTACATTATCCAGCCGTGAAAAGTTCATCAACACGAAAACATGATCCGCCTGTGATGTTAACTGCGTTAATAATGCTATTTTTTTCTCAATCTCGTAATCAGCATCCAGAATAATAATATCAGCCCGGTTTTTTATTAAACCTTTCCAGACCTCATCTTCGCTATGTGCTGCTGTGATATGTAGTGCGGGCGCAAGTTCAGCCCAAAGGCATCGGATGCCATGAATGAACAGCGGCAATTCATCATAAATAAGTATATTCATTGTCGTCCCACTTAAATAATCGTTATCTTGTTAGCGGCACTTAAAAACCTCATACAGACCTCAACGCGAGAGCTGCTGTGCGATGAAAAGCAATAACACCAGATGAAATTTTCAATTGCAGGAGTAATGCCGGTTTAATTTATTAAGCACAGCCCGTCACATTTCGCCATGTAACTTTCGATACAGACCACCCCATACAGACGGAATGATTTCTGAAAACATTACTTTACGCTCATAGATGCTTTATTCATCGATATCCATGATTAAGGGGCAGACATATTCTGCAACCACCAAAATATCGAGGAATGAATTATGCCAGATGCAAATGTTGATGCCGGATTTATAGGTTCAGTTATTAGTTCATTGCCGCTAGACAGTATGATTTCTGCGCCACTACAGGCAATGATTAAAGCCCAAACCCAGGCAGCAAAAAGTTATACCGATTTCTTATTAAGTGTCTGTATTAAGGACGGCAAGGCCGTTTCGGTACAGTTTGATTATGAGGAAACGCTCGTCGATGAGAAAGGCGTGACGACCGGTACGCAGACCAAAGTCATGCGTATTCCTCTGCTCGCGGCAGTCGTGCATCCCATCATCTGTATCGAAGAAGGGACTATCGACTTCGAGCTTGAGATCCACCAGAGCGCAGCCAGCAACGAAAGCAGCAGCCAGGAAGGCTCCCTGGAGGGCAAAATCGGCTGGGGTCCATTCTCCGTCAGCGTGAAGGGGAGTGTTAGCCATAAGTCAGAACAGACCCGCTCGACCGATACCCGAGCCAAATACTCCATCCACACCTCTGTAAAACGTCAGCCGATGCCGGAGGCGCTCAGCCGCGTGGTCGATTATCTGACAAATGCTGCCACCAAACCGGCACAACGCGCAGAAGATCAGCCTGCCACACTGCCTGCCACCAACAGTTCAGGTCTGATTACCCCAGCACCGGCCCCTGCCCCGGTCGCGCCGCCTCAAGGGGGTAACGGTTAACCCACACCACACATTCAAACGCATTTAATACCCCAGGCAGGTGCCCGGCTAACGGACACCTGCCTGAAGGAGAAAAAGCATGCCTGATTCACGTCGATTCTGGTTCAGCCGTAAATCGCCCGACGCTGTAACGCCTGAAACCAGTCCCGAAACCCCGGCGGATAAACCGACAACGCTGTCATCAGAAGATCCACCGGACATAACGCCGTCCCATGCTCCCTCCGGCGAAAACGGCAACACCGGAGGCAATGACGGGGGAAATAAAGGCGGTGCCGGTGGAGGCGATAACGGTACGCCGCCGCCTCCTGCCGGCAACAAGGGCAACCACGCTATGGGCTTAGATACCCTGGTACAAGGGCTCCAGCACGCGGCTTTCAGTGCCAACCAGTATATGACCCATCAGTACATCGCCGTGCTCTCCCAGTTGTTTGAGCAGGCTCCGGACGGTAGCTACAAACCCGACTACGCCGAGCTTCAGCTGGATGATGAGCATCGTTTGAACGTGCCGCTGGTAACGCTTGCACCACCGCGCAATCTCTCGATGGAGAGAATGAAGATGCGCCTGACCGTTCGCGGTGATGCAACCGAATCCATAAGCACGCTAACGGGACAGGGAGAGCGTGGCCACTTCCTCGTCACCATGGCGCCCCAGCCCCATGAAGGTAAAACGGACACCCAAAACATTGATATTGAAATTGATTTTGTCGCTCAGGAGCCGCCAGAAGCGGTACTGCGCCTGCTTGATGAATTCATCCACCGTATGACTCCCGTCCCCGTAAAGGAGAAAAACCATGAGTGATGCTTTGAAAACAACGGGCAATGGCGGCATTGCCCTTATCAAACAGTATGAAGGCCTGCGTTTAACCACCTACAAAGATGCCGTCGGCATTCCAACCATCGGTTATGGCCATGTCGAAAACCCGATCCCACCAGGCGGCACGCGAACCATCACCGCTGAAGACGCGGAGCAGATCCTACGTGAGGACTTGCAGCGTTTTGAGCATGACGTCAACAACATGCTGACGGTGGAAGTCACCCAGAACCAGTTCGATGCCCTGGTGAGCTTCGCCTTTAACCTGGGGCCAGCCAATCTGAAGAGTTCAACCCTGTTGCGCAAAGTGAACAGCGGAGACTTCAACGGCGCAGCTGAAGAATTTCCGAAATGGAACCATGCCGGTGGCCAGGTTCTGGCGGGCCTGACAGCACGTCGGAACGCTGAAAAAAACCTGTTTTTATCCTGATTAATCACGAGGTGTAACATGACAATTCGAATTCTTTCCTGGTGTGCTGACTCCTTTACGCACGAGGCAGACGACCTGCGAGGGGCGGATGAAGATCTGCTGGCACACGCCAAAGAGCGGATGGCGTTCCGTCTGAGTCAGGTCAGTGCTCAGCTCAAAACGGTACTGGAAACCGACTCCGGCAGCTGGGACCATACCTTTGTCACGCTTCCAGAATTCTTCTGGAATACCCGCTGGAGTAATGTGCACAGTGAAGATGACATCATGAAGCTCGGTGATTTCTACATGAGCAATGTCAGCGACTACGTTAACAGACTGATTGATGCCTTCCCTGCCCGTTCCGGGGATCCCTCCTCTGCCATCACCTTTCTGGCGGGAACCTGTGCCATCCTGTATCGAGACGATGACGAGAGTGAGAAGACGCCCTGCCACGACGCCGTTTTTCACGCCGTGAACTGGCTGCTGTGCGGGCAAAATACCCGTAGCGATAAATCCCTGACGATGTGGCCGAAACGCTACGTTTCCACGATTGATTTCTTTCCTCAGACGGACGGCCACGCGATCCCGGGGCATATTTCTGCCCAATTGCCGGATGGTCAGATCATTCATATCGGCGACAGCAGCGAAGTGTCGGCAGAATCATTGCATGGGATCGTTGTCACCGATTACTTCACCAATACTTATGCGGGCGATAAGCCGTTCAGCATTGATATCTGTCTGGATTACTTCACGCAGGGGAATGTTCGCCCGGCGGGCTGGGAGCAACGGATAGCGGAGCTGCAGAGCAAAAACAGCGACATTGATTTTCTGATCGCCTGCGGAATGCCGGTCAGCGATCCGCCGCAAAACCCGGGTGGGGTGAAATTCCTTGTACGTAACGACGGTATGCCAGTCGCGTCTCAATGCCAGGCGTGGTCGTTCAGCGCCGGGAGGGCAACGCCCGTTGCAGCGACCAACCCTACCGCTAATTTTGTGAGATTTTTACTGTAGCGTAAAACCCGCAGATTCCCTCCGGTACTCTCCGGAGGGAATTTCCGTTACTTCTGTTTCATAAACGCCCGGTACGCAGCTACCACCTGCAAAAAGTCCTCGACGCCGCACAGCGACAGGCTCTCTTCATCGTAGTAGCTCATCCCCTCTTCCATCTCATCACCCGAAAACTCCAGCTGGTTGGCGCGCACCATCACCTCTTCGCCATCCATCCACAGCGTGTATTCATGTCCGGCACGTTGCCAGGAGCGTTCACTGCCTTTTACCGTCTTCGCCGCCTGTTCAACTTCATCCAGCAGCGCGAGATCCTCTTTCACCTCTTCGTTAAACCAGTGGCCAACGGCTTCGTGCCCCATCGACATACGCACTTTCACCACTCCGGTGATGTCGCGCAGAAATTCGTAATCCATAGTATTTTCCTCTGCAAAGCCATTAGGGTAATTATCGCAGCAGAGAGGAAGAAAAAAAGCGGGAGAGGCGGGAGGAATGAAAATAAAAAGTGAGAGCAAGACCCAGCGGCCTGATGCCCTCACCCCGTCCCTCTCCCACGGGAGAGGGTGCAAACACTAAAAACCGTCTCAACAGAGACGGTTTTGCCGTTTATACCGCGGTCTGGAAGATAACCCCGTCAGCCTTCTCGGTGTACTGAGAGAGCTGGTCGAAGTTCAGATAGCGATAGGTGTCCACCGCCGTCTTATCTACCTGAGCCACAAAGGTCTGGTACTCTTCCGGCGTTGGCAGCTTGCCAATCAGCGCCGCAACCGCAGCCAGCTCCGCAGAAGCCAGGTAAACGTTCGCACCGGTACCTAAACGGTTCGGGAAGTTACGGGTAGAGGTGGAGACCACCGTCGCACCGTCCGCCACGCGCGCCTGGTTACCCATACACAGGGAACAACCTGGGATTTCGATACGCGCACCACTCTTACCAAACACGCTGTAGTAACCTTCTTCCGTCAGCTGTGCGGCATCCATACGGGTTGGCGGTGCCACCCACAGGCGGGTCGGCAGCTGGCCTTTATGGGTATCCAGCAGCTTACCGGCAGCACGGAAGTGACCGATGTTGGTCATGCAGGAGCCGATGAACACTTCGTCGATCTTATCGCCCTGCACATCAGAGAGCAGACGCGCATCGTCAGGATCGTTCGGTGCACACAGGATTGGCTCTTTGATATCCGCCAGATCGATGTCGATCACTGCCGCATACTCTGCGTCAGCGTCCGCTTCCAGCAGCTGCGGATCCGCCAACCATTTCTCCATGCCCTGGATACGACGCTCCAGCGTACGACGGTCGCCGTAGCCTTCTGCAATCATCCACTTCAGCAGCACGATGTTGGAGGTCAGATACTCAATAATCGGCTCTTTGTTCAGCTTGATGGTACAGCCCGCCGCAGAACGCTCAGCGGAGGCATCGGTCAGCTCGAACGCCTGCTCCACTTTCAGATCCGGCAGACCTTCGATTTCCAGAATGCGGCCAGAGAAGATGTTTTTCTTCCCTTTCTTCTCAACGGTCAGCAGGCCCTGTTTAATCGCATACAGCGGGATCGCGTGAACCAGGTCGCGCAGGGTGATACCCGGCTGCATTTTACCTTTGAAGCGCACCAGCACTGATTCCGGCATATCCAGCGGCATCACGCCGGTCGCAGCCGCAAATGCCACCAGACCGGAGCCCGCCGGGAAGGAGATACCGATAGGGAAACGGGTGTGGGAGTCACCACCGGTACCCACGGTATCCGGCAGCAGCATGCGGTTCAGCCAGGAGTGGATAACACCGTCACCCGGACGCAGGGAGACACCGCCACGGTTCATGATGAAGTCTGGCAGCGTGTGGTGCGTGGTCACGTCAACCGGCTTCGGATACGCCGCTGTGTGACAGAAGGACTGCATCACCAGATCAGAAGAGAAGCCCAGGCACGCCAGGTCTTTCAGTTCGTCACGGGTCATTGGGCCGGTGGTGTCCTGAGACCCCACGGAAGTCATCTTCGGCTCGCAGTATGCGCCAGGGCGAATACCCGCAACGCCGCATGCGCGACCCACCATTTTCTGCGCCAGCGAATAACCACGGTTGCTTTCCGCAACATCTTTCGCGTGACGGAACACGTCTGAGTGCGGCAGGCCCAGCGCTTCACGCGCTTTGGTGGTCAGGCCACGGCCGATGATCAGCGGGATACGGCCACCGGCACGCACTTCGTCGATCAACACGTCGGTTTTCAGCTCGAAGCTTGCCAGCAGTTCGTTAGTGTCGTGGTTACGCACTTCGCCTTTATACGGGTAGACGTCAATCACGTCGCCCATGTTCAGGTTACTGACATCCACTTCAATCGGCAGCGCACCCGCATCTTCCATGGTGTTAAAGAAGATAGGGGCAATTTTGCCGCCGAGGCACAGGCCGCCGCCGCGCTTGTTAGGCACGTGCGGAATGTCGTCACCCATGAACCACAGCACGGAGTTGGTTGCGGACTTACGGGAAGAACCGGTACCCACAACATCACCCACATAGGCCAGCGGGAAACCTTTCTCCTGAAGCGCTTCGATCTGTTTGATCGGGCCGACGCTACCCGGCTGATCCGGCTCAATGCCTTCACGGGCGTTCTTCAGCATCGCCAGGGCGTGCAGAGGGATATCAGGACGAGACCACGCATCCGGCGCCGGAGAGAGGTCATCGGTGTTGGTTTCACCGGTCACTTTGAAGACGGTCACGGTAATTTTTTCAGCCAGGGCCGGACGGTTGAGGAACCATTCGGCGTCCGCCCAGGACTGCATCACCTGCTTCGCATAGACATTGCCCGCTTTGGCTTTTTCTTCGACATCGTAGAAGTTATCGAACATCAGCAGCGTTGAAGAGAGCGCTTTCGCGGCAATCGGTGCCAGCGTGTCGTTATCCAGCGCGTCAATCAGCGGATGAATGTTGTAACCACCCTGCATAGTGCCGAGCAGTTCAATGGCTTTTTCAGGAGTAACCAGTGGGGAGGTGGCTTCGCCTTTGGCGATAGCAGCAAGGAATCCGGCTTTTACGTAGGCAGCTTCATCTACGCCAGGCGGTACGCGGTTGATCAGCAGATCTAACAGGAATTCTTCTTCGCCCTTAGGCGGGTTCTTCAGCAGCTCGACGAGCGCGGCCATTTGGGTTGCATCTAACGGTTTGGGTACAATTCCCTCGGCGGCACGTTCTGCTACGTGCTTACGGTATTCTTCTAGCACGACGGTTCTCCTCGCTCTCATTGTCATATGCGGCGGGCGTTCTCTTCACGCTCCTGTGAGACAGCAGTTTGTAGGGTAAATGCCCGATACCGCGTCGGGCAGCATAGCAGGATTTCTGCACAGTGTTAATCTGTTTACAAAAAAGCAACATTAAAATATTTGCTGAATCGTTAAGCATGGTGTAGCGGGGAAACGAGACGAATTCGGGGTACAAAAAAACCGCCTCACAGCGGTTAATTTGTTGCCTTGCGGTGGTAGCACACCGGGTTGGCAGATTTGCGGCAATCCCAACGCGATGAATTTTGCATCACGCCACGCTGGCTTGCAAGCCATTATGTCGATTTTGCGTAGCGCCTTCCTGCTTCGAATAAAAATCCTTTCAACTTCATTTTTCGTCTTCTGAAAGACCGCTGAGTCGATTACTCTTCTCCCCGGCCTGCTTCGCTGGCGTAGCAACCAGTCACCGGGCCCGGGAGCAGTTCCGTAACCTACGCGGCAATCCCAACTTGCCTGGTTCTGCCTTTCCCGGTGAAGAATGAACCCGCGTAGCCTGTACAGGAACGCATGCAATGGAGATGCGAATCACTGCGCTGATCGTTGCGATCGGTTTACTGCTTACCGCACTACACGGTGGCTGGAACATATCCGACATCACGGTGCTGTTCGTCGTCAACCTCGGCAACTAGCTGCTGGCCGCTCGCAAGAGCGGCCTTCTGAAACCCCGGCGGTTTTTCAACCATCCGATATAATTGTGTAATAAATATTCACACTCTTTGTCCGGACAAAATCGACGCTTCCCAAGAAAAGTCAAAACCGTAAAAGACGGGTGAATAATACTCACGCCAACCGTAACGCCTCACGGCACAGCGCTTGTCTCGTTGGAGTCACTATATGAAGTTGCCCTTTAAGCCACATCTGCTCGTCCTTCTGTGCAGTACCGGGCTGTTTGCCGCCTCTGGCGTGATGTTTGTCAAAAGCCGTGCATCAGAGCCTGTCGCTCCCGCGCCTGTCGCCCAACAACAGGTGGCAACACCTGCGGCCCACCCCGCTCCCGTTGTCGCACCAGCTTACACGGCCGCGCAAATCGATCAGTGGGTCGCCCCGATTGCGCTCTATCCGGACGCGCTGCTGTCTCAAATTTTAATGGCATCGACCTATCCGGCCAACGTTATCCAGGCCGCGCAGTGGTCAAAAGATAACCCCAACATGCAGGGCGATGCCGCGATTCAGGCGGTGGCGAGCCAGCCGTGGGATCCCAGCGTGAAATCGCTGGTCGCGTTTCCTCAGTTAATGTCGCTGATGGGCGGAAATCCGCCGTGGGTACAAAACCTCGGCGATGCGTTTCTCGCGCAGCCGAAGGACGTGATGGATTCCGTTCAGCGCCTGCGCGCGCTGGCGCAGAAGACCGGCGCTTTACAATCCACGCCTCAGCAGACGGTCACCACCGTGACAAAACCGGCGCCAGCGAAAACCAGCACCACTGAGACAACGACAGCCACGACTTCCGCGCCCGCCCCAACGGTAATCAAAATTGAATCTGCCGATCCGCAGGTTGTTTATGTCCCTACCTATAACCCCAATACGGTTTACGGTACCTGGCCAAACACCGCGTATCCGCCAACCTATCTCCCGCCCTCGCCTGGCGAGCAATTTACCGACAGCCTGGTGAAAGGCTTAGGCTTTAGCCTGGGCGTGGCGACAACCTACGCCATCTTCAGCAATATCGACTGGGATGACGATGATGACTGGGATCATCACCATCATGACGATGACTGGGATCACGGCGGCTATAATCGCAACGGTGATAACAACATCAATATTAACGTTCAGAACTTTAATAAAATCAGTGGTCAGCGTCTGACGGACGCCAGCCGCACCTGGCAGCACAACCCGGCCTATCGGGAAGGTGTGCCCTACCCGACAAACCAGCTCAACACGCGCTTCCACTCCACCAACACGGCTACGGGGCTCAGCGCAACACAGCAAAAACCGGTTAGCCGCGATAGCCAGCGTCAGGCCGCCCTCAGCCAGATGGAGAAATCGACAGGCAAAACCTTCCCACAGACAGCGCACCCGGGGATTAGAGATGCACAGCGGCAGGCCTCAAGCGAACAGCTGAAGCAGATTTCTCAGCGCAGTAACTACCGTGGCTATGACACCAAACCTCAGACGGCGAAGCGGACAACCACACAGCAGCGCGAAAACCGCCAGACCGCAACGCAGCGACAGGAGAAACGAATCTCACAACCTGCGCAGCAACACGCGCTCCAGCAGAGAACCAGTCAGCCCCGGGCGAATGCGCTGAGCGGTAACGACAGTCGCTCCGCCAACTGGCAAGCCCAGCAGCAGCGTGGTTCGCAAAGCAGACAACTGGCTGCCCGTCATCAGCCGCCGCGTCAGGCATCTGCCGGACGTGTTGAACACCGTGAATTCCGTCATCGTTAAGGGAGCAAACATGAAAAATAAACTTCTCTGTGGAATGGTGGTGTTCATGATGTCGGCGTCCGCGATGGCGCAGCAATCTTTCAGCACGCCAGAACAGGCAACAGATGCGCTGGCCAGCGCCATCAGCGAGCAAAACGAAAGTGCGATGAGCAATCTGCTCGGCGAAAACTGGCGTGACTTTCTGCCGCCTGAAGGGGTAGATCCTGATGCCGTTGCTCGCTTCCTGCGCGACTGGAAAGTCCGGCACAACACGGTTGTCGAGGGTAACACAGCACATCTTGCTGTCGGAGACAGCGGCTGGCAGCTTCCCATCCCGGTGGTTAAAACCGCTTCTGGCTGGCAATTTGACATGAAAGAAGGGGCCGAGGAGATCCTGACCCGCGAGATTGGGCGTAACGAGCTTGCCGCCATTGAAGCCTTACATGCCTATGTGGATGCCCAGCAGAACTATTTTGCGCTGAACCAGAAATACGCGCAGAAAATTGTCAGCGCGGACGGGAAAAAGGATGGTTTGTACTGGCCCGTCTCGCCAGGCGAAACGCCAAGCCCACTTGGTCCGGCGTTCAGTCCGAAAGAGCCTGGGGCGGGATACCACGGCTATCGCTTCCGCATCCTGCCGGATAATAACGGTTTCGCGATGGTGGCCTGGCCGGTCAGCTATGGTCAAACCGGCGTGATGAGCTTCGTGATAAACCAGAACGACAAGGTTTACCAGTCCGATCTCGGCCGCGATTCTGAGCAGAAAGTCCGGGCGATGACCGCGTATAGCCCGGATAAAACCTGGCAGCCTGTGGCACCCTGAACGCAGTGCATAAAAAAAGCGGCCTGAGCCGCTTTTTTCATCTGAAGAAACTTATTTCTTCTTCGCTTTCGCGTTTGGCAGGTCGGTGATGCTACCTTCAAACACTTCTGCCGCCAGGCCCACGGACTCGTGCAGAGTCGGGTGAGCGTGGATGGTCAGCGCGATGTCTTCCGCGTCACAACCCATTTCGATCGCCAGACCGATTTCACCCAGCAGCTCGCCGCCGTTGGTCCCGACAATCGCACCACCGATCACGCGGTGAGTCTCTTTGTCGAAGATCAGTTTGGTCATACCGTCTGCGCAGTCGGAAGCGATAGCACGGCCAGAAGCAGCCCACGGGAAGGTGGCGGTTTCGTAGCTGATGCCTTTCTCTTTCGCTTCTTTCTCAGTCAGACCCACCCATGCCACTTCTGGCTCGGTGTACGCGATAGATGGGATCACTTTCGGATCGAAGTAGTGTTTCATGCCGGCGATAACTTCAGCGGCAACGTGACCTTCGTGAACACCTTTGTGCGCCAGCATTGGCTGACCGACGATATCGCCGATAGCAAAGATGTGCGGCACGTTAGTGCGCAGCTGTTTGTCAACGCGGATAAAGCCACGGTCGTCCACTTCCACGCCAGCTTTGCCCGCGTCGAGGTTTTTACCGTTCGGCACACGGCCGATAGCCACCAGCACGGCGTCGTAACGCTGTGGTTCGGATGGGGCTTTTTTGCCTTCCATGGAAACGTAAATACCGTCTTCTTTGGCTTCAACGGCAGTTACTTTGGTTTCCAGCATCAGGTTGAATTTCTTGCTGATACGTTTGGTGAAGACTTTAACGATGTCTTTGTCTGCAGCCGGGATAACCTGGTCGAACATTTCAACCACGTCAATGTCTGAACCCAGCGCATGGTACACGGTACCCATTTCCAGACCGATGATACCGCCGCCCATAACCAGCAGGCGCTTAGGAACAGTTTTCAGCTCCAGTGCATCGGTGGAATCCCACACGCGCGGATCTTCATGTGGAATGAATGGCAGTTCGATTGGGCGAGAACCTGCCGCGATGATCGCGTTGTCGAAGTTGATCACGGTTTTGCCGTTTTCGCCTTCCACTTCCAGGGTGTTCGCACCGGTGAATTTACCCAGACCGTTTACCACTTTCACTTTACGGCCTTTGGCCATACCCGCCAGACCGCCGGTCAGCTGAGTGATAACTTTCTCTTTCCAGGTACGAATTTTGTCGATATCGGTTTTCGGCTCGCCGAAGACGATACCGTGTTCAGCCAGCGCTTTGGCTTCTTCGATCACTTTCGCGACGTGCAGCAGCGCTTTAGAAGGGATACAGCCGACGTTCAGACAAACACCACCGAGGGTGCTGTAACGTTCTACGATGACGGTTTCCAGACCTAAATCCGCGGCGCGGAATGCTGCGGAATAACCTGCCGGGCCTGCCCCAAGTACTACGACCTGAGTTTTGATTTCTGTGCTCATCATGACCTCTTAATTTATACCCGTCGTCCACCGGGTCGTTCTATCCGCCCGCATTTTACAAAATTGTTAACAATTTTGAAACAACAAACGGCTCATGAATTTTTGCTTACGCCAGTAACCTCAAAAACAGCATGAGATTACCAGAAAAAAGCCGGCCGACTGGCCGGCTTTTCGATTACATCACCAGGCGGCGAATGTCGCTCAGCATGTTGTTGATGATGGTGATGAAACGCGCACCATCAGCACCGTCGATCACGCGGTGGTCGAAGGACAGAGAGATTGGCATCATCAGACGCGGCACAAACTCTTTACCATTCCACACCGGCTCCATCGCGGACTTGGACACACCGAGGATAGCCACTTCCGGCGCGTTCACAATCGGCGCGAAGTGGGTAGTGCCCAGGCCGCCGATGCTGGAGATAGTGAAGCAGCCGCCCTGCATTTCGCCGGCAGTCAGCTTACCATCACGCGCTTTTTTGGAGATGGTGGTCAGTTCACGGGACAGCTCAGTGATGCTCTTCTTGTTCACGTCCTTGAAGACCGGAACAACCAGACCATTTGGCGTATCAACCGCAACACCGATGTTGATGTATTTCTTCAGCGTCAGCTTCTGGCCGTCTTCAGACAGGGAGCTGTTGAAGCGTGGCATCTGCTCAAGTGCAGCGGCAACGGCTTTCATGATGAAGACCACTGGGGTGAATTTCACGTCCAGTTTACGCTTCTCAGCTTCGGCGTTCTGCTGTTTACGGAACGCTTCCAGATCGGTGATATCGGTTTTGTCGAAGTGCGTAACGTGCGGGATCATCACCCAGTTACGGCTCAGGTTAGCACCAGAGATTTTCTGGATACGGCCCAGTTCCACTTCTTCGATTTCGCCGAACTTGCTGAAGTCCACTTTCGGCCATGGCAGCATGCCCGGGATACCGCCGCCAGCGGCTGCAGCAGGTGCAGCTTCAGCACGTTTCACCGCGTCTTTCACGTAGGTCTGAACGTCTTCGCGCAGGATACGACCCTTACGGCCAGTCCCTTTCACTTTCGCCAGGTTCACACCGAACTCGCGCGCCAGGCGACGAATCAGCGGGGTGGCGTGGACATACGCGTCGTTTTCAGCGAACTCAGATTTTTCTGCTTTCGCAGCAGGGGCAGCAGCAGGTTTAGCAGCCTGAGCCGGTGCAGCAGCCGGTGCTGGAGCAGCAGCGGCAGCCGGAGCGGCGGCAGGCGCAGCGCCTTCCACTTCGAAGACCATGATCAGAGAGCCGGTAGACACTTTGTCGCCAGTGCTGATTTTGATCTCTTTAACGGTACCCGCGAACGGCGCAGGAACTTCCATGGAAGCTTTATCGCCTTCAACGGTGATCAGTGACTGTTCAGCGGCAACTTTGTCGCCCACTTTCACCATCACTTCCGTCACTTCAACTTCGTCACCGCCGATGTCCGGTACGTTAACGTCTTTCGCGCCGCCAGCAGCAGCCGGTGCAGCGGCCGGAGCCGGAGCAGCAGCCTGAGCAGGTGCAGCACCCGCCACTTCGAAGACCATGATCAGGGAGCCTGTAGACACTTTGTCACCGGTGTTGATCTTGATCTCTTTAACGGTACCCGCGAACGGCGCAGGGACTTCCATAGAGGCTTTGTCACCTTCTACGGTGATCAGTGATTGCTCAGCCGCAACGGTGTCGCCCACTTTCACCAGGATTTCGGTGACTTCAACTTCGTCACCGCCGATGTCAGGCACGTTCACTTCTTTTGCTGCGGCGGCAGCTGCTGGAGCAGCAGCCGGAGCGGCTTCTTTCTTCTCTTCCTGCGCAGGTGCAGCAGCTGCTGCACCGTCGGCGGAATCGAAAATCATGATCAGTTTGCCGGTCTCGGTTTTATCGCCAACAGAGACTTTAATCTCTTTAACGATGCCAGCCTGAGGAGACGGGACTTCCATAGAGGCTTTATCGCCTTCTACGGTGATCAGCGACTGTTCAGCTTCAACTTTGTCGCCCACTTTGACCAGGATCTCGGTGATTTCAACTTCATCAGCCCCGATGTCCGGTACTTTGATTTCGATAGCCATTATTCTTTTACCTCTTACGCCAGACGCGGGTTAACTTTATCTGCATCGATGTTGAATTTGGTAATTGCGTCCGCAACCACTTTCTTATCGATTTCGCCACGTTTAGCCAGTTCGCCCAGTGCTGCTACAACCACGTAAGAAGCATCAACTTCGAAGTGGTGACGCAGGTTTTCGCGGCTGTCTGAACGACCGAAGCCGTCAGTACCCAGTACGCGATAATCATCAGCTGGAACGTAAGTACGAACCTGCTCAGCGAACAGTTTCATATAGTCAGTAGACGCCACCGCTGGCGCGTCGTTCATCACCTGAGCGATGTACGGAACGCGTGGAGTTTCCATTGGGTGCAGCATGTTCCAGCGCTCACAATCCTGGCCATCACGAGCCAGTTCAGTGAAGGAGGTCACGCTGTACACGTCGGAACCGACACCGTAGTCCTTCGCCAGGATCTGTGCGGCTTCACGCACGTGACGCAGGATAGAGCCGGAGCCCAGCAGCTGAACTTTACCTTTGCTACCTTCAACAGTTTCGAGTTTGTAGATACCTTTACGGATACCTTCCTCGGCACCTGCTGGCATTGCCGGCATGTGGTAGTTTTCGTTCAGGGTGGTGATGTAGTAGTAAATGTTCTCTTGCGCTTCACCGTACATGCGCTGCAGACCGTCATGCATGATGACTGCCACTTCGTACGCGTAAGACGGGTCGTAAGAGATACAGTTAGGGATAGTCAGAGACTGAATGTGGCTGTGACCATCTTCGTGCTGCAGACCTTCACCGTTCAGGGTCGTACGACCAGAAGTACCACCGATCAGGAAGCCGCGAGCCTGCTGGTCGCCTGCCTGCCAGCACAGGTCACCGATACGCTGGAACCCGAACATGGAGTAGTAAATGTAGAACGGGATCATCGGCAGGTTGTTGGTGCTGTAAGAGGTCGCAGCAGCCAGCCAGGATGCGCCTGCACCCAGCTCGTTGATACCTTCCTGCAGGATCTGACCTTTCTCGTCTTCTTTATAGTAAGCAACCTGCTCACGGTCCTGCGGGGTGTACTGCTGGCCGTTCGGGCTGTAGATACCGATCTGACGGAACAGACCTTCCATACCGAAAGTACGCGCTTCGTCGGCGATGATTGGCACCAGACGATCTTTGATCGACTTGTTCTTCAGCATCACGTTCAGGGCACGAACGAAAGCGATAGTGGTAGAGATCTCTTTGTTCTGCTCTTCGAGCAGCTGAGAGAAGTCTTCCAGCGCTGGCAGTTCCAGCTTCTCGGTGAAGTTAGGCTGACGAGCTGGCAGGTAGCCTTTCAGCGCCTGACGACGTTCGTGCAGGTACTTGTGCTCTTCAGAACCTTCCGGGAAGGTGATGTAAGACAGGTTTTCTACCTGCTCATCGGTCACTGGAACGTTGAAACGGTCGCGGATATAACGCACGCCGTCCATGTTCATTTTCTTAACCTGGTGAGCGATGTTTTTACCTTCTGCGGTATCACCCATGCCGTAACCTTTGATGGTATGGGCCAGGATAACAGTCGCTTTACCTTTGGTCTCACGCGCTTTTTTCAGTGCCGCGTAGATTTTCTTCGGATCGTGACCACCACGGTTCAGCGCCCAGATCTGCTCATCAGTCCAGTCTGCAACCAGTGCGGCGGTTTCAGGATATTTACCGAAGAAGTGCTCACGCACGTAGGCACCGTCTTTGGATTTGAAGGTCTGGTAGTCACCGTCAACGGTTTCGTTCATCAGCTGGATCAGTTTACCGCTGGTGTCTTTACGCAGCAGTTCGTCCCAACGGGAACCCCACATGACTTTGATTACGTTCCAGCCAGCACCCGCGAAGATGCCTTCCAGTTCGTTGATGATCTTGCCGTTACCGGTTACCGGACCATCCAGACGCTGCAGGTTACAGTTGATGATGAAGCACAGGTTGTCCAGCTTCTCACGGGTTGCGATGGTGATCGCACCTTTAGATTCTGGTTCATCCATTTCGCCGTCGCCCAGGAAGGCGTAAACGGTCTGCTCAGAGGTGTCTTTCAGACCACGGTGTTCCAGATATTTCAGGAATTTAGCCTGATAGATCGCACCGATTGGACCCAGACCCATGGATACGGTCGGGAACTGCCAGAATTCAGGCATCAGTTTAGGGTGCGGGTAAGAAGACAGACCTTTACCGTGAACTTCCTGACGGAAGTTGTTCATCTGCTCTTCAGTCAGACGACCTTCCAGGAATGCACGTGCATAGATGCCCGGAGAGATGTGGCCCTGGAAGTACACCAGATCGCCGCCGTCTTTCTCGTTCGCTGCACGGAAGAAGTGGTTAAAGCACACTTCGTAAACGGTCGCAGAAGACTGGAAGGACGCCATGTGGCCACCCAGCTCCAGATCTTTCTTGGACGCGCGCAGAACAGTCATGATGGCGTTCCAGCGGATAGCTGAACGGATACGACGTTCCAGATCCAGATTGCCCGGGTATTCCGGTTCGTCTTCAACGGCAATCGTGTTTACGTAGTTGCTAGCCCCTGCACCTGAAGCAACCTTCACGCCGCCTTTGCGGGCTTCAGAAAGCAGCTGATCAATCAGATACTGAGCGCGCTCAACACCTTCTTCACGGATGACCGATTCGATCGCCTGTAGCCAGTCGCGAGTTTCGATCGGATCCACGTCATTTTGGAGACGTTCTGACATGGGGGTATTCCTTATCTATCTAATACGTTGATTTGTCTGGAACCTGTCCCATTGTGCTCTTCAGCAAGAACACAATAAGACAGGTTCTGCGTTTAGTTGCCGCGCTCTAAAAGTACCTGGCGCTTAATCCTTTCGTTGCTGTATGCGGCGTAATGAACGTTCGCGACGCGATTGTTCACGGCTGCGGTCCAGCAAGATTTCCTCAATGAAAGCCAGGTGACGGTGCGACGCTTCGCGCGCCTGCTCCGGTTCCCCGGCCATTATCGCCTCGAATATTCGGGTGCGATGGTTGCTTACCAGTGGGAGCATCTCCCGACGGGCATACAACAATTCAAAATTCTGACGAACGTTCTGGGCCAGCATCGGCTCCATGCAGCGTAGCAGATGGAGGAGCACCACATTGTGTGCCGCTTCGGTGACGGCGATTTGATACTGGACGACGGCGCTGGACTCGGCGTCTAAATCGCCGGACTGCTGTGCCCGTTCAATGGCCTGATGCAGCTCGCGGATACGCACGCGATCTTCATCAGTGCTGCGAAGGGCAGCGTAATAGGCCGCAATACCTTCCAGCGCGTGACGGGTCTCAAGCAGGTCAAACTGGGATTCTGGGTGGTCAGAGAGAAGTTCTACCAGCGGATCGCTGAAGCTCTGCCACAGGCTGTTTTGCACAAAGGTTCCGCCGCCCTGGCGACGAAGCAGCAAGCCCTTTGCTTCGAGGCGTTGAATCGCCTCACGCAGAGAGGGACGTGAAACGTCGAACTGTTTTGCCAGTTCGCGTTCTGGCGGAAGTTTCTCACCCGGGCGCAGAGTCCCTTCGAGGATTAAAAACTCCAGCTGCTGCTCAATCACATCAGATAGTTTTGGTTGGCGAATTTTGCTGTAGGCCATATTCCCTGTCTTACGCCTTTTTGCCCGGAGTCAATTGGTCTTACCAATTTATATTTCGTATCGCTAAAGTAACAAAGTATTCACCTTCTGTCCATATTGGTTTTGATTGAAATCAGTAAACCCTGCATATTTTAACAACCTTACAGAAATAACGTTTCAGAAATGTAACTTTGCACAAATGAGTTGATTACTCCCAAAGTGGGAGTTTTAACCATAATGAAACGAGGGTTTTTGCAATCTGAAGCGATTCAACAAGGCAAATTATGAAAATTCGCCCACTTAAGGCGCATTTCTATTCTATAGGTTGGGGTAAGAAGCGAGAGCGGAGTGATTTACAAATGCTTTCTTTTTATTCAACTCGTCATCAGCCCTTCATAAAGCAGGTGCATTCACAGGCACTTACCACTATTCTGGCGCTTACGGAAGTCATCTCCACTTTTTTCGGTTCGTTTAACCGTAAAGAAATAAATACAGAATATGGATTTTCATAATTACACACGCACAGCGTGACATAACAACCACACACGAGGTTTCAAATGGAAGCTCAACAGCACGGCGATCAGCTAAAGCGCGGGCTAAAAAACCGCCATATTCAGCTCATCGCACTGGGCGGTGCTATTGGTACCGGCCTGTTTCTGGGCAGCGCATCCGTAATCCAGTCTGCCGGTCCGGGCATTATTTTGGGTTACGCGATTGCGGGTTTCATTGCTTTTCTGATCATGCGCCAGTTAGGTGAAATGGTTGTCGAGGAGCCGGTCGCTGGCTCCTTTAGCCACTTTGCCTATAAGTACTGGGGCAGCTTTGCCGGTTTCGCCTCCGGCTGGAACTACTGGGTACTGTACGTTCTGGTTGCCATGGCCGAGCTGACTGCCGTCGGGAAGTATATTCAGTTCTGGTATCCTGACATCCCAACCTGGGCTTCCGCTGCAGCCTTCTTCGTCATTATCAACGCCATTAACCTTACCAACGTAAAAGTGTTCGGCGAGATGGAGTTCTGGTTTGCCATCATCAAAGTGATCGCCGTCGTGGCGATGATTATCTTTGGCGGCTGGCTGCTGTTCAGCGGCAACGGTGGCCCACAGGCAACCGTGCGTAACCTCTGGGAACAGGGCGGCTTCCTGCCTCACGGCATGACTGGTCTGGTGATGATGATGGCCATCATTATGTTCTCTTTCGGCGGTCTGGAACTGGTGGGTATCACCGCCGCAGAAGCCGACAATCCTGAGCAGAGCATCCCGAAAGCGACGAATCAGGTTATCTACCGAATTCTGATCTTCTATGTGGGCTCGCTGGCGGTCCTGCTCTCACTGCTGCCATGGACGCGCGTCACTGCCGACACCAGTCCGTTTGTGCTGATTTTCCACGAACTGGGTGATACCGTCGTGGCGAACGCGCTCAATGTCGTGGTGCTGACCGCGGCGCTTTCCGTGTACAACAGCTGCGTATACTGCAACAGCCGTATGCTGTTCGGCCTGGCCCAGCAGGGCAATGCGCCGAAGATGCTGCTCAACGTTGATAAACGCGGCGTGCCGGTCAACACCATCATTGTTTCAGCCATCGTGACGGCGCTGTGCGTGCTGATTAACTACATGGCGCCGGAATCCGCATTTGGCCTGCTAATGGCGCTGGTGGTCTCTGCACTGGTCATCAACTGGGCGATGATCAGCCTGGCGCACATCAAGTTCCGCCGCGCGAAACAGCAGCAGGGCGTGACGACGCGCTTCCCTGCCCTGCTCTATCCGCTGGGTAACTGGATCTGCCTGCTGTTTATGACGGCCGTGCTGGTGATCATGCTGATCACGCCGGGTATGGCAATCTCCGTCTACCTGATCCCGGTCTGGATTGCCGTGCTGGGCGTTGGCTATCTCTTCAGCCAGAAAAGCCGCAAGGCCATGAAGGCCCACTAAGCCTCCTCCGCGGTACCTGCTTTTGCGGGTACCGCGCGTTGTTACCTCCCTCACACTTTCATCCCTACAGCGTTTTTATCCATATCACCGCCCTGATACTGCAACGCATATATTCGTTTGCCAGCAAATAATTCTCTCCATACCGAAACCCGGAGAGCAGTCTATGGATAACGCTAAACTGTCAGTAAAAGAAAAGATCGGCTATGGGATGGGCGATGCAGGTTGCAACATCATCTTTGGCGCCATCATGCTGTTTGTTAACTATTTTTATACCGACATATTTGGCCTCGCGCCTGCACTGGTGGGGGTCTTACTGCTGTCGGTCCGTGTGATTGACGCCGTCACCGACCCTATCATGGGGGCAATTGCCGACCGCACCCGCAGTAAATATGGCCGTTTTCGTCCATGGCTGCTGTGGATTGCCTTCCCCTACGCGCTGTTCAGTATTCTGATGTTCACCACACCGGAGTGGAGCTATAACAGCAAAGTTATCTATGCGTTTGTCACCTACTTCCTGCTCTCATTAACCTATACGGCCATCAACATCCCTTACTGCTCGTTAGGAGGGGTGATCACCAACGATCCGAAAGAGCGTGTGGCCTGCCAGTCCTACCGCTTCGTGCTGGTCGGCATCGCCACGTTGCTGCTGTCATTGACGCTGCTGCCGATGGCCGACTGGTTTGGCGGGGATAACAAAGCCAAAGGCTACCAGATGGCAATGACCGTACTGGCGCTGATTGGCACCTGCATGTTCCTGTTCTGCTTCGCCACCGTGCGCGAGCGCGTGCGCCCGGCGGTGCAGACCCACGACGAGCTGAAAAATGACCTGAAAGACGTGTGGAAAAACGACCAGTGGGTGCGAATTTTGCTCCTGACGCTCTGCAACGTCTGCCCGGGCTTTATCCGCATGGCGGCAACCATGTATTACGTCACCTGGGTGATGGGCCAGAGCACCCACTTCGCCACCGTGTTTATCAGCCTGGGGGTTATCGGCATGATGCTTGGCAGCGTGCTGGCAAAAGTGCTGACCGACCGCTGGTGTAAACTGAAGGTCTTCTTCTGGACCAATATCGTGCTGGCGATATTTTCCTGCGCCTTCTATTTCTTCGACCCGAAAGCCACCGTCACCATCGTGGTGCTCTACGTTCTGCTGAACATCCTGCACCAGATCCCGTCTCCGCTGCACTGGTCGCTGATGGCTGACGTGGATGACTACGGCGAGTGGAAAACCGGGAAACGCATCACCGGGATCAGCTTCTCCGGCAACATTTTCTTCCTGAAGCTGGGTCTGGCGATTGCCGGGGCAATGGTCGGTTTTCTGCTCTCCTGGTACGGTTACGACGCAGGCGCAAAAGCGCAAAGCGCGGAGGCCATTAACGGTATCGTACTGCTGTTTACCGTTATTCCTGGCGTTGGATACTTAATTACCGCGGGCGTTGTACGCCTGCTGAAAGTGGACCGCGAAACCATGAAGATGATCCAGTCCGATCTGGAAAAGCGCCGCGCCAACTACCGCGAGCTGAACGCTTATCAGGAACTCAAAGCCGCAGAGACAAAATAAGGAAAGTTGCATGCAAACCTGGCCAAACCCGTTTATTGAACAACGCGCCGACCCGTACATTTTACATCATGAGGGGCAATACTATTTTATTGCCTCCGTGCCGGAGTACGACAGGCTGGCTATCCGCCGTGCTGACTCGCTGGAGGGCTTGCGCAGCGCCGAAGAGATAGTGGTCTGGCGCAAACCCGACACCGGTCCAATGAGCCAGTTGATTTGGGCCCCAGAACTGCATCACATCGACGGGAAGTGGTACATCTATTTTGCCGCGACGCACACCCAGGCGCTTGATAGCCTCGGCATGTTCCAGCACCGAATGTTTGCGCTGGAGTGTACCGACAGCGATCCGCTCGCCGGTACGTGGGTCGAGAAGGGGCAAATAAAAACGCCATTCGACACTTTCGCCCTCGATGCCACCACCTTTGTCCATCAGGGGAAACGCTGGTATCTGTGGGCGCAAAAAGCGCCGGATATCGCCGGAAACTCCAACCTTTATCTGTGTGAAATGGAAAATCCGTGGACGCTGAAAGGCGAGCCGGTGATGCTCAGTAAACCTGAATATGACTGGGAATGCCGCGGATTTCTGGTTAATGAAGGTCCGGCGGTGCTGGTTCACGGCGACAAGCTGTTTATCAGCTACTCCGCTAGCGCCACCGATGAGAACTACTGCATGGGGTTATTGTGGATAGACCTGAATGCCGATCCGCGACAGCCGGCGAACTGGCACAAATCTGCGCGTCCGGTGTTCGTTACCAGCTACGAAAATCGTCAGTACGGCCCGGGTCACAACAGCTTTACGCAAACGCCGGAAGGGGAAGATGTGCTGGTGTATCACGCGCGGAATTACACCGAAATTGAGGGCGACCCGCTGTACGATCCGAATCGCCATACCCGACTGAAGCTTGTCCGCTGGAATGAAAGCGGGATGCCTGATTTCGGCATCCCGCCTGCGGATACGCTATAGCGTTTGCGGCGCGCTGGCTTACACCAGCGTGCCGTAAATGGTCAGCAGCGCCACCACCACCACCACCACAAACGACGTTTTCTTTGCCATTGAAACCGCCGCTTTTGGCGTTTCAATCTTGTCGGTATGCGGCTCTCGCGCCAGGGAAAACTGCGCCAGACGGGTTAACACCTGATACTGCGAGGTGTGTCGGTCGCCCAGAGACGCAAACCACGCTGGCAATGCTTTTTCACCGTGGCCAATGAGCGCATACACCACACCCACCAGACGCACCGGCAGCCAGTCGAGCACATGCAGGATGGCATCAATGCCGGAGAGCAAACGTTCATGCGGCGTCAGATAACGGGCAAGCCAGGTCTGCCAGGCACGCAGGAACGCGTACCCCATCAGCAAGACGGGTCCCACCGGGCCGCCCACCACAAACCAGAACAGCGGCGCGAGGTAGTAACGGAAGTTAATCCACAGCAGCGCATTTTGCAGCTCGCGCAGGAACTCGCGCTCGTCGCAATCCGGCGGCACGCCGTGGATCATCGTCAGTTCGCTCGCCATGGCACCGCGCGCGTGGGCATCATCGCGGGAGGCCGCTTTAAGATAAGCGTGGTAGTGCAAACGCACCTTGCCCGCACCAATGCACAGCACGCCAAGCAGGATCCACACCACCAGCAGCGGCACATTGAAAAAGAGTCCGTACAGCGCGCGCAGCAGCAGGAAGGTAATCACCATCACACCCGCCATCATCAGCAGCGTGCGCAGCATGGAAAAGTGCCTGATGCGGCGGAATAACACCTCCAGCCGGTGATCCAGATGCCAGTGCTCACCGAGCTTGAACAGACGTTCAGCGATGATAACCAGCAGCATGGTAAACAACGTCATGGTATCTCCTTATTCTGACGACGCGGTGAGCATGGCGCGAAAGCGGGGCCAGTCAAATGCCGGGCCAGGATCGGTTTTTCTCGCCGGAGCGATATCACTGTGTCCGGTAATGTTGTCGGCGATTGCCGGGTAGAGTCCGATAAGCGTACGGGTCACAGCCGCTAACTGTTGATACTGTGAGTCGGTGTAGGGCGTAGTATCCGTGCCTTCCAGCTCGATCCCAATGGAGAAATCGTTGCACCGTTCGCGCCCGTGATACATCGACACCCCGGCATGCCAGGCGCGCTTATCAAAAGGAACATACTGAACCACCTCACCATCACGACGAATCAGACAGTGAGCCGACACGCGCAAATGCGCAATCTCAGCGAAGAAAGGATGGGCATTGGGATCTATCGTTCCCGTGAATAACGCATCGATCCACGGGCCGCCAAATTCACCCGGCGGGAGACTAATATTATGAACCACCAGCAGTGTGGGCTTTTCATCCTCCGGGCGGCAATCGTGGTGCGGCGAGGGTACACGCCGCGCATCCACCAGCCATCCGTTTTCTAACAACATGCTGGAACTCCTTCTGTATGGTGCAATGACTCGGTTCAGAGTAGCATGTTTCAATATTATGATTCGTTACCAATTTGGAGTTTTATCATGCCGCCTCGCCGCTACAACCCCGACCACCGACGTGAAGCACTTCTGGAACGTATTAATATGGATATTCCGGCAAGCGTTGCCCATGCGTTAAAAGAAGACCTTGGGGGTGACGTGAATGCCGATAAAGACATTACCGCACAATTATTGCCAAAAGAGACACGTTCCCACGCGGTCATTATTACCCGTGAAGAGGGCGTTTTTTGCGGCAAGCGTTGGGTTGAAGAGGTATTTACTCAACTGGCGGGCGATGATGTGCAGGTGACCTGGCACGTTGAAGATGGTGATGCGATTACAGCCAATCAGCCGCTGTTCGAGCTGGACGGTCCCTCGCGCGTCTTGCTGACCGGCGAACGCACCGCGCTCAATTTTGTACAAACGCTCTCTGGCGTCGCCAGCGAAGTGCGTCGCTATGTTGACCTCCTGGCCGGCACCCACACTCAGCTGCTGGATACCCGCAAAACGCTGCCAGGCCTGCGCACTGCGCTGAAGTACGCGGTGCTCTGTGGGGGCGGCGCCAACCATCGACTGGGCTTATCCGATGCCTTCCTGATCAAAGAGAACCACATTATTGCGTCGGGTTCCGTGCGCCAGGCCGTTGAGAAAGCCTTCTGGCTGCACCCGGACGTCCCTGTTGAAGTGGAAGTCGAAAGCCTGGAAGAGCTGGAGCAGGCCGTTAAGGCCGGAGCCGATATCATCATGCTCGACAATTTCGAAACTGAGCAGATGCGCGAGGCGGTAAAACTGACTAACGGCCGCGCCCAGCTTGAAGTTTCCGGGAACGTCACGTTCGACACGATCCGTGAATTCGCCGAAACCGGTGTGGACTACATCTCCGTCGGCGCGCTGACCAAACACGTTCGCGCCCTTGACCTCTCCATGCGCTTCAAATAACACGCTTCCCCTCTCCGTCCGGAGAGGGGAATTTCAGTCCTGCTCGCAAATCCGTTGTTCTTCCCTGCAACACTGCATGAATTCTCTGAAGCCCCTTTCCCGTTCCCTTTTTTGCCCCTCGTTTCTCTCCTTTCGCGCTGCCAGAGTAGCGCCACTTTGCATAAGGAGCAGATATGGACAGACAACAAGGATTCACACTCATTGAGCTGATGGTGGTCATTGGCATTATTGCGATTCTGAGCGCCATCGGCGTTCCCGCCTATCAGAACTACCTGCGTAAAGCCGCCCTCACCGATATGCTGCAAACCTTCATTCCCTATCGCACTGCCATTGAGCTTTGCGCGCTCGATCACGGTGGCGTGGAGAGCTGTGACGCAGGCAGTAACGGCATCCCTTCCCCGACGACGACGCGTTACGTCTCAGCAATGAACGTGGCAAAAGGGATCGTGACCTTGACGGGTCAGGAGAGTCTCAACGGACTGACGGTGACCATGACGCCACAGTGGAATAACGGCAACGGTATGACAGGCTGGACGCGTGACTGCAACATCAGTGCTGACAGCGAGCTTAAGCAGGCCTGTGAAGACGTCTTCCGCTTCGACAATAACTGAGGGGCGGACAATGAACACCGATCAACTCGTGGCACTTTGCCTTCGCCATCATGCTCTGCTGCTCACCAGCAACAGTGACATGGTCAGCATTGCCGTCGTGGGAAGCCCCGCACCTGAACTGATGGAAGCCCTGCGCTTCGCAACGCAGAAACGGATTGATATCGAGTGCTGGAGCGCTGAACGCATGGAAAAGCATCGGCAGTTAAGCGCGCAATCGCATCTGCCTAACGTTTCGCAGGCACATTCCGCGGTGGATATCCTCAACCACACGCTGCAACAGGCGATAAACCAGCGCGCCTCCGACATCCATATTGAACCGATGGAGCACGCGTGCCTGATTCGCTTACGTATCGATGGCGTACTTTGCCCGCAACCTCCGCTTTCCGCCGCGCTGGCAACGATGCTCAGCGCCCGGTTAAAAGTGCTGGGTAATCTGGATATTGCTGAACGCCGCTTACCGCAGGATGGTCAGTTTACCATTGAGCTGACAAACGAGCCGGTCTCGTTTCGTATCGCCACGCTTCCCTGCAACGGCGGTGAGAAAATTGTGCTGCGCCTGCTGCATCAGGTTCAGCAGGCTCTTGAACCGAAAGCACTCGGCATGAGCGCTGAGCAGCTGGCCTGTTTTACTGCGTCACTGCACCAGCCTCAGGGGCTGATTCTGGTTACCGGCCCCACAGGCAGCGGCAAAACCGTCACCCTCTATAGTGCGTTACAGGCGCTTAACACCCCTGACGTCAACATCTGCAGCGTAGAGGATCCCATTGAAATCCCGCTTGCGGGATTGAATCAGACGCAGATTAACCCGCGAGCGGGCCTGACATTTCAGAGCGTGCTAAGGGCGCTGCTGCGTCAGGATCCGGATATCATTATGGTCGGCGAAATTCGTGATGGCGAAACGGCAGAGATCGCTATTAATGCCGCGCAGACCGGGCACCTGGTATTGTCGACGCTGCATACCAACTCGACAACGGAAACCCTGATTCGCCTGGAGCAGATGGGCGTCGCGCGCTGGATGATCTCTTCCGCACTCTCTATGGTGATTGCCCAACGGCTGGTTCGGCGTCTTTGTCCACATTGCCGACAGCAAAACGGGGAGCATTCAGGCTTACCCCGCCCGGTTTGGCCGCGACCACTTCCCCGCTGGCAACCCACAGGCTGCGATCGTTGCTATCACGGTTTTTACGGCCGGGTGGCGATTTTTGAAGTACTGGCAATCGACAACCCTCTGCGCCAGGCAATTGCCAGCGGGGCAGGCACCGAGGTGATAGAAGCCAGTGCCCGGCAGGCAGGGTTAATCTCGCTGTTTGAACACGGCTGTATGGCCATTGAGCAAGGGCTAACCACGCTCGAAGAATTATTGCGTGTTTTGGGTATGCCCGATGGCCACTAATCACCTCTGGCGCTGGCGAGCCCTCTCCACAGAAGGAGAACCCCGAAGCGGGACACTCTGGGCCACAGACCGCAACGCGGCCTTCACCAGGCTAATGCGGAACGACCTGCATCCTCTGGCCCTCTCCCGATGCCCTCAGAGACACCGCTGGCACCCTCATCACTGCTACGAGATATTTCGCCAGCTCGCCACGCTGCTGCAGGCCGGACTTACGCTTGCGCATAGCCTGCAAATGCTGGCTGACCAGCATCGATCAGAACCTTGGCGGGCACTGCTGCAAAGCGTTGCCGATGAACTCAGTGAAGGGTGCCCTTTTTCTGAGGCGCTCAGGCGGTGGCCTGCGGTCTTTACCCCATTGCATATCTCAATGGTAAAAACGGGTGAGCTGACAGGGAAGCTGGAAGAGTGCTGTCGCCAGCTCGCCCAGCAACAAAAAGCGCAGCAGCAGCTCGGTCAGAAAGTGAAAAAAGCGCTGCGCTACCCGGCGATCATCCTGACGCTGGCGGTACTCGTCGTACTCGCCATGGTCACCCTAGTGTTGCCCGAGTTCGCCGCAATCTACAAAACGTTTAACACTCCCCTTCCGGCGCTGACGCGGATGGTGATGGGTATATCCGCGTTTATGCAGTCCTACGCTCTCGCACTGTTCGCGGTGCTGCTTGTTCCGGTAGCCGCCGCCTGGACTCTGCGTCACACGCCTCGCTGGCAGCGATTTCTTCTGCATCTACCTGTAATGGGGGCGCTGGCGAAAGGGCAAAAGCTGGGGCAGATCTTCACCGTACTGTCGCTCACACAGCAGGCAGGCATTGCCTTTTTACAGGGGCTTGAGAGCGCAGAAGAGACCGTAGAAAGCGGCTACTGGCAAGGGATCCTTTGCAGAATACGCGAAGATATTGAAAAAGGACTTCCCGTCTGGTCATCCTTTCAGAAAGCGGCAATCTTTACCCCGCTCTGTATTCAGCTTTTACGAACGGGCGAAATGTCAGGTTCACTGGACATCATGCTGGCAAACCTTGCTCGTCATCACACGGAGCAAACTTTCCAGTTGGCCGACAGTCTGGCAGCACTCCTGGAGCCGTTACTACTGGTTGTCACGGGGATCATCATCGGCACGCTAGTGGTGGCAATGTATTTGCCCATTTTCCATTTGGGGGATGCGATGAGCGCGGGATAGCCAATAGTGCTGGCGCACGGACATGCGCCAGCGAAAACCATTACAGGCTATTGAAAACGCGGTTTTCCTGCTCCTGAACGCGAATAAACGTCGTACGTTTCGTCAACTCTTTCAGACGGGAGGCACCCACGTAGGTACAGGCTGAACGCAGGCCGCCCAGGATGTCGCGCGCGGTGTTTTCAACCGGGCCACGCAGAGGCAGCTTCACGGTTTTGCCTTCTGCCGCACGGTATTTTGCCACACCACCAACGTGACGGGTCATTGCAGACTCAGAGCTCATACCGTAGAACAGCATGAATTTCTCACCGTTTTCTTCCACCACGGTGCCGCCGCTCTCTTCATGACCGGCCAGCATACCGCCGAGCATCACGAAGTCTGCGCCGCCGCCAAACGCCTTCGCCACATCGCCCGGCATGGTGCAACCGCCGTCACTGATGATCTGGCCGCCCAGGCCATGCGCCGCATCGGCACATTCGATAACGGCGGACAGCTGCGGATACCCAACGCCGGTTTTGACGCGCGTGGTGCATACGGAGCCCGGGCCAATGCCCACTTTCACGATGTCGGCACCGGAGAGGATCAGCTCCTCACACATTTCACCGGTCACCACGTTGCCCGCAATGATGGTTTTCGTTGGCCAGGCCTCACGCGCCTTGCTGACGAACTGCACGAAATGCTCGGAGTAACCGTTCGCCACATCAATACACACAAAATTGAGCGCCGGGTTCGCATTCAGGATCTGTTTGGTCTTCTCGAAATCGGCATCAGAGGTGCCGGTGGAGACCATCACATGCTTCACCACATCCGCAGAGGCGGATGCAACAAACGCATTCCACTCTTCCGGGCTGTAGTGTTTGTGCACTGCGGTGAGAATATCGAACTGCGCCAGGGCGGTTGCCATCCCGAAGGTGCCCACCGTATCCATATTGGCGGCGATAATCGGCACGCCAGACCAGGTCTGACCGGAATGTTTAAAGGTGAATTGACGTTCGAGTTCAACGTCTGAGCGACTTTTCAGTGTAGAGCGTTTAGGGCGGATAAGAACGTCTTTGAAACCTAACTTCAGATCTTCTTCGATACGCATGTGCGGATTCCTGGGGTTAGAGGCAAATATGTTAAAAGCACAACTCCAGTGACGCTATCATACGCACTAATACCTGCTCCGCAAGACTGCGAAATTCTCTTTTTTTACGCTACAATCCTATAAATTTACCTGGTAAAAAGCCGGTAAACAGGGCTAAACAGTGGCTGAAGCACGTTTGAAATTTAACCAACTGATTTTAATAATGAATAATTCCCAGGATTTGATTTAATGGGGTATATCGTCGCATTAACCGGCGGCATCGGTAGTGGCAAAAGTACCGTTGCGGACGCATTTTCTCGTCTGGGTATCACGATTATTGATGCCGATATCATTGCCCGTCAGGTGGTAGAGCCCAATACACCCGCGCTAAAAGCCATCGAAAACCATTTTGGTCCGGCAATTATCAGTGCAGATGGCACGCTAAATCGCCGCAAGCTACGCGAATGCATTTTTTCCGATTCTGCGGAAAAACTCTGGCTTAATGCCCTGCTCCACCCCATTATCCACCAGGAAACTCAGCGTCAAATTGCCGCAGCCCGCTCGCCGTATGTTCTGTGGGTGGTTCCGCTGCTGGTAGAGAATCAGCTGCACAATAAAGCCGATCGGGTGCTGGTCATTGATGTCTCGCCTGAAACGCAAATCCAGCGCACCGTGACGCGCGATCGTGTCTCGCGCGAACAGGCTGAACAAATTCTTGCCGCTCAGGCCACGCGCGCTCAGCGCCTTGCCGTTGCGGATGATGTTATTGATAATAACGGCGCACCAGATGCCATTGCATCGGATGTTGCCCGCCTGCATGCGCAGTATTTGGCGTTCGCCGCGCAGGCCGTTGCACAGGAAAAACCATAATGTCGACCCACATCCTTTTTGAGCATCCGCTCAACGAAAAAATGCGTACCTGGCTGCGTATCGAATTTCTGATTCAACAACTTTCACAACATTTGCCCGTCAGCGATCATGCCACTGCGTTGCACTTCTTCCGCAACGTGGGGGATCTGCTGGATGTCATTGAGCGGGGCGACGTCCGCACAGAGCTTCTGAAAGAACTGGAGCGCCAGCAGCGTAAATTACAGGCCTGGGCCGAAGTGCCGGGCGTGGATCAGAGCCGCATTGATTCACTTCGTCAGCAGCTTAAAAACAGCAGCAGTACGCTGATGGCCGCACCTCGTGTCGGGCAATTTTTGCGAGAAGATCGCCTGATCGGCCTGGTGCGCCAGCGCCTGAGTATTCCTGGTGGCTGCTGTAGTTTCGACCTGCCAACGCTGCATATGTGGCTGCATATGCCGCAAGCACAGCGTGATGCGCAGGTGAACAGCTGGCTGGAAAGTCTCGCCCCCATGCACCAGACGCTGTCGCTAATTCTCGACCTCATCCGTAACTCGGCGCCGTTCCGCAAGCAAACCAGCCTGAACGGTTTCTATCAGGATAACGGCGATGATGCCGATCTTCTGCGTCTGAATTTATCGCTCGGCGAGCAGCTTTACCCACAGATTTCCGGGCATAAGAGTCGTTTTGCGATCCGCTTTATGCCTCTGGACAGCGAGAATGGCACCGTGCCGGAACGCCTCGATTTTGAACTGGCCTGTTGTTAAGGAGTGCCGATGTCTGAAGTGACCACCGTAAACTGCCCCACCTGCGGTAAAACCGTTGTATGGGGCGAAATGAGTCCGTTCCGTCCATTCTGCTGCAAGCGCTGTCAGTTAATTGACCTTGGAGAATGGGCGGCGGAAGAGAAACGCATTCCGAGCAAAGGCGATCTCTCGGACAGCGATGACTGGAGTGAAGAGCAGCAATAGCTTTAAAGCCTGCTGGCGCTTCGCTTAGCAGGCCTACAGGTCGTCCGTCAGTCGGGATATGACGGGCGCATTTGCCGGTGGGAATTTATCGGCATCACTGGCCTGAAGCTCCACCCAGTTACCGGGTTGCCCCTCTTTTCCCCAGGGGTCGCCTTCCCAGTTTTCGACCAGCCAGAACCAAAGCGTGATGTGCCTGTCCGGAAACTGGTATTCGAGCTTATCGAACAGCGTTGCGCCAACTGGCGTAATTCCTACTTCTTCCTGAAGCTCACGCACCAGCGCCTCTTCCGGCGTCTCCCCTGATTCGATTTTTCCACCGGGAAACTCCCATTTGTTCGCCATATGGGCATCGGCAGCGCGCTGGGTAATGAAGATCTGGTTTTGCGGGTTGCGAATAATCCCGACGGCAATTTGCAGTATTTTCATATTGTCACTTCCATAAAAAAGGCGCAGATATCTGCGCCTTTTCATTGTCTTATGAACTTAGCTCAGACGGCCGTGGCAGGCCTTATATTTTTTACCGGAACCACACGGGCACGGATCGTTACGACCCACTTTACGATCGCCAGTCTGCGCGGCGATCGCCGCTGCAGCTTCGCTCTCGTCAGTCTGGTGGCTCAGCTGTTGCATCTGCGCCAGACGCTCAGCTTCTTCACGACGCTGTTGTTCCATCGCTTCCACTTCTTCCGGCATACGTACCTGGACTTTGCTCAGGGTGCTGATCACTTCATACTTCAGCGACTCCAGCATAGACGCAAACATGGAGAAAGATTCACGCTTGTACTCCTGCTTCGGATCTTTCTGCGCATAGCCACGCAGGTGAATACCCTGGCGCAGGTAGTCCATTGCCGCCAGGTGCTCTTTCCAGAGGGAGTCCAGCGTCTGCAGCATCACACCTTTTTCGAAGTGACGCATCATCTCAGCGCCAACCACTTCTTCCTTACGCTTATAAACGTCCAGCGCGGTTTCAAAGATACGTTCGCGCAGCGTCTCTTCGTGCAGCTCAGGCTCTTTGTCCAGCCACTCTTTGATAGGCAGATCGAGGTCAAAGTCGTTCTTCAGACGTTCCTGCAGGCCTTCGATATCCCACATCTCTTCCAGAGACTGCGGTGGAATATGCCCGTCAATGGTCGCTTTGAACACATCTTCGCGAATGCTGTTGATGGTTTCGCTCACGTCGGACACGTCCAGCAGTTCGTTACGCTGGGTGTAGATCGCACGACGCTGATCGTTCGCGACGTCATCATACTCCAGCAGCTGCTTACGAATATCAAAGTTGCGGCTTTCCACTTTACGCTGCGCGTTGGCAATCGCTTTAGTGACCCACGGGTGCTCGATGGCTTCGCCTGGTTTCATGCCCAGTTTACGCATCATGCCGGACACGCGGTCGGAGGCGAAAATACGCATCAGCGCATCTTCCATAGACAGGTAGAAGCGAGAAGAACCGGCATCCCCCTGACGGCCCGCACGGCCACGCAGCTGGTTGTCGATACGACGAGATTCGTGACGCTCGGTACCAATAATGTGCAAACCACCGGAAGCCAGAACCGCGTCGTGACGTACCTGCCAGTCGGCTTTGATTTGTGCAATCTGTTCTGGCGTTGGGTTTTCCAGCTCAGCAACCTCAGCCTGCCAGCTACCGCCCAGCATAATATCGGTACCACGACCCGCCATGTTGGTAGCGATGGTCACGGCAGCCGGATAACCCGCCTGAGCAACGATATCCGCTTCTTTAGCATGGAACTTGGCGTTCAGAACGTTGTGTTTAATGCCTGCTTTCGTCAGCTCATTGGAAACCACTTCAGATTTCTCGATGGAGATGGTCCCCACCAGAACCGGCTGCCCATTGGCAGTACGGTCGCGAATATCTTCGATGATTGCCTGAATTTTTTCCGCTTCGGTCATGTACACCAGGTCCGGCATATCCTTACGGATCATTGGACGGTTGGTTGGAACGACAACGGTATCCAGCTTGTAGATGGAACTGAATTCAAACGCTTCGGTATCAGCAGTACCGGTCATGCCCGCCAGCTTCTCGTACAGACGGAAGTAGTTCTGGAAGGTGATGGACGCCAGGGTCTGGTTTTCATTCTGAATATCCACACCTTCTTTGGCTTCCACAGCCTGGTGCAGACCGTCAGACCAGCGACGTCCCTGCATGGTACGGCCGGTGTGTTCATCGACGATGATGACTTCGCCGTCTTTCACAATGTAGTCGACGTCACGGGTGAACAGCGCGTGGGCGCGCAGTGCAGCCGTTACGTGGTGCATCAGCATGATGTTGCTCGGAGAGTACAGGGACTCCCCCTCTTCCATAATGCCTTCAGCGACCAGCAGCTCTTCAATTTTCACCAGACCGCGCTCGGTCAGGTTCACCTGGCGCGCTTTTTCATCAACGGAGAAGTGACCTTCACCCTGGAAGGTGTCGGAGTCTTCTTTCTCCTGACGCAGCAGGTGCGGAATGATTTTGTCGACTTTGCGGTACATCTCAGAGCTGTCTTCGGCAGGGCCGGAGATGATCAGCGGGGTACGCGCTTCATCGATCAGGATGGAGTCCACCTCATCCACCAGCGCGTAGTGCAGTTTACGCTGGACGCGCTCTTCAGGGCTGAAGGCCATGTTGTCACGCAGGTAGTCGAAGCCGTATTCGTTGTTGGTGCCGTAGGTGATGTCCGCGTTATACGCTTCACGCTTGGCTGGCGCAGGCAGGCCGGACATGTTGATGCCGACCGTCATGCCGAGGAATTCGAACAGTGGACGGTTGTTTTCGGCGTCACGCTGGGCCAGATAGTCGTTGACGGTAACCACGTGAACGCCTTTACCGGTCAGCGCGTTCAGGTAAGCCGGCAGCGTTGCGGTCAGGGTTTTACCTTCACCAGTACGCATTTCCGCGATGCAGCGCTCGTTAAGCACCATACCACCCAGCAGCTGAACGTCGAAGTGACGCATGCCAAACACACGTTTACTCGCTTCACGCACTACGGCGAAGGCTTCCGGGATCAGGCTTTCTAAGGTTTCCCCTTTTTCCAGACGCGCGCGGAATTCCACGGTTTTTGCTTTCAGCTCGTCATCGGAGAGCTTCTCCATCGCCGGTTCCATACCGTTGATGACAGCGACAGCTTTGCGCATACGGCGCAGTGTACGATCGTTACGACTACCAAAAACTTTAGTTAATAATTTGATTAGCATAATAAATTCTCAAACGCCCCATCGTGGGCAGATAAATTAAGGTATTGAAAAAGTTAATTTAGCTGAGGCGTTGCGGCCCGGCGCGGATGCCGTGGGCCTGGCTAATCCAGGTTGATACAGAGAATGAGACTGGCGGAGCGAGCACAGTTTGCGCCGTCTGGCGAACCATGACCGGCGGCTGGCCGTCCTGCGTGAGCAACGCGTTGAGCGTATCCAGCAGGGCAAGGTGCTGTGCCTGTACCGGCAACGTCTCTTCGGCAACAGGCATTGTCTGCGGCGCCATCGCAAATGACAGATGACGAATGACCGTGCGGATAGCGTGCTGGTGCCAGTAATCAACGGAGAAATTCGGGCGACGACTGGCTTCAAGCCACGCGAGGTTAGTAAAGTTAACCCGCGTGTTGAGATCGTGTTTGGTTGTGGAGGTTTTCGCTGGCGTCGCCGCTTCGGCACTGTTGCTGAGCGCAGGCAAGCCGAGACTCGCCGCGACCATCCCCAATAAGAGATGCGGCCAGAAGTATCGTCTGCCAAATTGTCGCCAGCGCGTCAGTATTCCGCTCACTTGCTCCACCACATAAGCCCGCCAGTTACAGGCTAAATTCAGTTATTTTTTTTAAGCGCCCAGATATTACCACTAATGCCGCTACACAACAGCAGGAATGAGGCATCGTTGCAGGGAAAAACGGTCAAGAATGCAGCTAACGCACACATTTTCTGCGCAATACAAACAAGAGAGAATGCTGAGGCAAACGAAGACGGGTAAAAATAAAAACGACTGGTATTCCTGGTCGGAGAGAGTACCAGGTTAACCAGTCGATTTTTTACGAAACGGTGTGAACCGTTAAGCCAGAACCGTGCTTGGTGCTTTGAAGGCCAGCGGCAGTTCCGCTTCGTCTTCAAAGGTCACATATTCCCAGGCTTCCTGTTTTGCCAGGACTGCCTGCAACAGTTTGTTGTTCAGTGCATGACCGGATTTAAACGCGGTGAATGCACCAATGATGTTATGACCACACATAAACAGGTCGCCGATCGCATCCAGCATTTTGTGACGCACGAATTCGTCTTCAAAACGCAGGCCGTCTTCGTTCAGTACGCGATAATCGTCAACAACGATGGCACAATCGAAGCTGCCGCCCAGGCACAAGCCGCGGGACTGCAGATATTCGATATCACGCATGAAGCCAAACGTACGTGCGCGGCTAATCTGGCGCATAAACGCATCAGCAGAGAAGTTCATCGCATAGCGTTGGGTGCTGGCATCAATCGCCGGATGGTTAAAGTCGATGGTAAAGTCCAACGAGAAACCATTGTACGGTTTGAATTCAGCCCACTTGTCGCCATCTTCGACACGAACGGTCTCTTTGATGCGAACAAATTTCTTCGCGCAGTTCAGTTCTTCGATGCCGGCATCCAGCAACAGATAAACGAACGGAGCAGCACTGCCATCCATAATCGGGATTTCTGGCGCATCGACTTCAACCATAATGTTGTCGATACCCAGACCCGCCAGGGCGGCGTTCAAGTGCTCTACGGTAGAAATCCGCACGTCATGCTCGTTCACCAGACAAGTACAGAGCATAGTATCACGCACAGATTTGGCATCGGCCGGAAAATCTACCGGTGGATTCAAGTCGGTGCGACGATAGATGACCCCGGTATTGGCCGGCGCAGGGCGTAACGTCAGTGTGACTTTCTTGCCGGTATGTAAACCGACACCCGTCGCCTGAACGATACGTTTAAGTGTCCTTTGTTTGATCATCGTATAATCTCGCCAAATTAACTATCCAACCGAAAGTGTATATCACTAACGGTGGGCCAGTTTAGCACAAAGAGCGCAAATCCCCAAATTCCAGCCAATTCTTAGTCAGCTTGCTTACGCAGGAACGCCGGGATATCCAGATAATCTGGCTCTTTCGCCGTTTGCGGCGTTGGGTCGTTCACCACTTTCGCGGCCGGTTTCTGCTCTTGAGTCAGAGGAGACATACCGTGCTGCTGGTAACGATCCATTACCGGTTGCTGAGTCTGTTTGTTGGTCACCAGGGTGATCTCAGGACGCTTGTCCATACCGATACCGGTGGCAACAACAGTTACACGCAGCTCGTCGTTCATTTCCGGGTCGAGAGACGTACCAATTACCACGGTGGCATTGTCAGAGGCGAACGCACGGATAGTGTTACCCACGGTTTCGAACTCATCCAGACGCAGGTCAAAGCCAGCGGTAATGTTGACCAGCACGCCGCGCGCACCAGACAGGTCGATATCTTCCAGCAGTGGAGAAGAGATAGCCATTTCAGCCGCTTCTTCTGCACGGTCTTCACCGCTTGCCACGCCAGAGCCCATCATCGCGTAGCCCATTTCGGACATCACGGTACGAACGTCTGCAAAGTCAACGTTCATCAGGCCAGGACGGGTAATCAGTTCGGCGATACCCTGAACCGCGCCTTTCAGCACGTCGTTTGCCGCGCCGAAGGCGTCCAGCAGGGAGATACCGCGACCCAGAACTTTCAACAGTTTGTCGTTCGGGATGGTGATCAGTGAGTCCACATGCTTGGACAGTTCGGTGATACCCTGCTCCGCGAAAGCCATACGCTTCTTGCCTTCAAAGTTGAAAGGCTTGGTCACGACAGCAACGGTCAGGATACCTAAATCTTTAGCGACTTCTGCGACAACAGGTGCTGCACCGGTACCCGTACCGCCGCCCATACCTGCTGCGATGAAGACCATGTCCGCACCTTCCAGTGCAGCACGCAGGGCTTCACGATCTTCTTCAGCCGCGTTGCGACCGACTTCCGGGTTTGCCCCAGCGCCCAGCCCTTTGGTGATGCCACCGCCGATCTGGATAGTCTGGCCAACTGCTGTTTTACGCAGTGCCTGCGCATCGGTGTTAACTGCAAAGAATTCAACACCTTCAATGCGTTCACGCACCATATGCTCTACGGCGTTACCGCCGCCGCCACCGACGCCGATGACTTTAATCACCGCGTCGTTGGTCAGTTCCATAGGTTCAAACATAATTTCTCTCTCCGTTGTGCCTGTCGCCCGAGACCGCTAATTCTCTCCGGTCTCTTAAAAAAATTAAAACTCTTTTCGCAGCCAGTTGTTCAGTCGTTTGACCCACGACCCCACTGAAACGCGTTTTTCCACTTCTGCTTCACCACTGAGATGAGATTCCTTCCCGTAGTGGAGCAGGCCCACAGCCGTCGAATAGTACGGCTCCTGAGCATAATCCGTTAAACCGGTAATATTCAGCGGCGCACCAATACGCACCTGCGTATGGAACACGCGCTGAGCGCAGGCCGCAAGACCTTCAATTTGCGCTGCCCCGCCGGTTAATACAATCCCCGCCGCGAGATGATGTTTCACACCTTGCTGACGAAGCTGTTCCTGTAACTGTAAAATCTCTTCGTTGACCAGGTTGAGCAGCTCGGTATAACGCGGCTCAATCACCTCTGCCAGCGTCTGACGTTGCAGGCTGCGCGGCGGACGACCGCCCACGCTCGGCACTTCAACGCTCTCATCTTTGCCAACAATTGAACCCAGCGCACAGCCGTGGCGCACTTTAATCGCTTCTGCATCGCTCGGTGGCGTACCAAAAGCGTATGCGATATCGCTGGTCACAACGTTCCCGGCATAAGGGATCACTTTGGTGTGGCGCAGCGCACCGCCTGTATAGACAGCCATGTCCATTGTACCACCACCAATATCGACCACACAGACACCGAGTTCACGTTCGTCTTCGGTCAGCACGGAATAACTTGCCGCCAGACCGGCGAAAATAAGTTGGTCAACTTTCAGGCCACAACGTTCAACGGCTTTTACAATGTTCTTTGCCATATCGTTGTGACATGTGATCAGGTGCACTTTTGCCTGCATACGCACGCCAGACAGACCGACCGGGTTTTTGATCCCTTCCTGATAGTCGATCGCATATTCCTGCGGGATCACGTGCAGTACACGATGTTCATCGCGCACGCGCACGGACTTCGCCGTATGCACCACGTTTTCAACGTCTTCCTGCGTCACTTCTTCTTCGGAAATCGGCACCATACCGATTTCGTTCTGGCAGCTGATGTGCTTGCCAGAAAGGGCCAGATAGACAGAAGAAATCTGGCAATCCGCCATTAATTCAGCCTGATCGATGGCGCGCTGCACGCATTTCACCACCGACTCAAGGTCATTTACCCCACCTTTATCCATACCACGGGACGGGCAACTGCCCACGCCAATGATATTGACCATACCGTCGGGCAGAACTTCCCCTACTAAAGCGGCAACCTTAGCGGTGCCAATCTCCAGTCCAACTACCAGTTTTCTGTCCGTCGCCTTGATCATTGTTGTTCTGCCTGTACCTGTGCCTGATTCTGTTGCTGATTAGGTTCCTCGACCGGAGCCGGCTCCCAACCGACTGCTGCGCCTGAGTCATAGCGCAAATCAACGTAGCTTATCCGTTTGCCGTCCGTCTGCGCCTGCTGCTGTAAAACCGGGTAAAGTTCTACAAAACGCGCCAGACGTTTCATTGTGTCGCCGCGCCCCAGGTTGAGCTTAATGCCGTTCGTCAACGTAAGCTGCCAGGAGCGGCGCGCCGTCATTGCAGCATCTTTTAACGTAAACCTGTCCTTCGCCAGCACCTGACCCATTTCACGAAAACCCTGCAAGACTTCGTTTTCGCTACCTTCAGGGCCATACAACATCGGTAAATTTTGCTTGTTGACACGATCGGATGGGACGCTGAAGGAATTTCCGTCTACGTCAACCATGTGCTGATCATTCCAACGCGCAATGGGCACATATTCAACCAGATGAATCTTCAATTCATCAGGCCATTGCTTTCTGACACTCGCCTGTTTTATCCAGGGCAGACGTTCAATCTGACTCTGAATAATATTGACGTCCTGAGTCATAAAGGTGCCGGGCGATCCCAGCGCCAGAATTGACTGGCGAATATCATCGTTACGCGTGTAGTGACGCTCGCCGGTCACCACCAGCTTTGACAGAGGCAACCGCTGCGCATCTTCCATCCAGCCCAGCACCATCCAGCCGCTGATAAACACGGTGCACAGCACCCCGAGCAGGAAAATAATCCCTGCAAGACGCGTTCCATTACTCCGGCGTGAAGAAGCATATTCTTCTTCGTCATCGCGGTTGCGCGTGTTCAATGCAGCCTGAGACATATCAGCCCGCCTGGTCCAGAATACATACGACTAACTGAGAGAAGCTCATTCCTGCCTGACGCGCAGCCATCGGCACAAGGCTATGGCTGGTCATTCCCGGAGAGGTATTGGCTTCCAGCAGGTAAAATTGCCCGTCACTGTCCTGCATCACATCAATGCGTCCCCAGCCGCGACACCCGAGAATATTCCAGGCTTTAAGCACCAGGGACTGTAAATCCGCTTCACGCTCAGCTTCCAGACCACAAGGGCAGAAATATTGCGTCTCATCAGAGAGATACTTCGCCTCATAATCATAGAAGACTCCGGCGGGTTGGATGCGAATTGACGGTAAAATTTCTTCGCCAAGCATCGCGACGGTAAATTCCGGCCCGCTGAGCCATTTTTCAATCAGAACTTCTTCATCGTGTTGAAATGCCAATGCTAAAGCCGACGCTAAATCTTCAGCTTTATCGACTTTTGACATTCCTACGCTCGACCCTTCCCGGCTCGGCTTTACAATAACCGGTAAGCCCAGTGCCGCAATGCGTGTATTAACGCTGTCAGACAGGCCCAATTCAAATTCGCGACGCGTCAGCGCCACCCACGGTGCAACCGGTAGCCCCGCGCCCTGCCACAGTAACTTACTGCGCAGTTTATCCATAGAGATGGCAGACGCCATCACGCCGCTGCCGGTGTACGGCATGCCGATCAACTCCAGAAGCCCCTGCAGGGTTCCGTCTTCTCCGCCACGGCCATGTAATGCGATAAAGACTTTATCGAAGCCCATTGCTTTTAACTGCGTCACGTCGACCTCTTTTGGATCGACCAGGTGCGCATTGACGCCCCCTTCACGCAGACCCGCCAGTACGGCAGCGCCGGAATTCAGAGAAACCTCGCGCTCGGCGGACGTGCCGCCAGACAGGACAGCAATCTTATCAGCCATGATGCTCATCCTCCTGAGTTTGCGGCTTCAGTTTGATTTCAGCTAAGGTACGGGCGATTTTGCCGATATTTCCCGCACCCTGAATCAGAATCAGATCGTTACCGGTCAGCACCGGTGCCAGAATTTCCGCCACCTGTACCGGGTCAGAAACCAAAATAGGGTCAACTTTACCGCGTCCGCGAATCGTGCGACACAAAGAACGACTGTCAGCCCCCGGAATCGGAGTTTCGCCCGCTGCATAAACATCCAGCATCAGCAGCGTATCCACCTGCGACAGTACGCTGGCGAAATCGTCATACAGATCGCGGGTGCGCGTATAGCGGTGCGGCTGGAAGATCATGACAAGATTTTTTTCAGGCCAGCCAGCGCGTGCAGCTTTGATGGTCGCGTCCACTTCGGTTGGATGGTGGCCGTAGTCATCCACCAGCATAGCGGTGCCGGCTTTACCGTTTACTGCCTCCAGCGGGAATTCGCCGAGGAAATCGAAACGACGTCCAGTGCCCTGGAAGCTTTCCAGCGCGCGCAGGATCGCTTCATCATCGATGCCTTCTTCTGTCGCCACCGCCACCGCCGCTGCGGCGTTGAGAGCGTTATGACGCCCTGGCGCATTCAGCGTAACGTGCAGCAGCTCTTTGTCCTGACGCGCCAGCGTGAAGTGCCCCTGCGCACCAACCTGTTTGTACTCTTCCACGCGAACGTCAGCATCCTCACTGAAGCCGTAAGTGGTGATTTGACGCCCCACTCGCGGCAGCAGTTCGCGGATGACCGGGTCATCCACACACATCACCGCGCGGCCATAAAACGGCAGGTTGTGCAGGAAGTTGATAAAGGTCTGCTTTAAATTCTCAAAGTCGCCCTGGTAGGTATCCATATGGTCGGCTTCGATATTGGTGACAATCGCCACCATCGGCTGCAGATGCAGGAACGACGCATCGCTCTCATCTGCTTCCGCAATCAGGTAACGGCTGTGACCCAGACGCGCGTGCACGCCTGCGGCTTTGACCAGACCGCCATTGACGAACGTCGGGTCGAGACCCGCTTCGGCATAAATACTGGACACCATCGCAGTCGTCGTGGTTTTACCGTGGGTCCCGGCAATCGCGATGCCGTGACGAAAACGCATCAGTTCCGCCAACATTTCAGCACGGCGGATCACCGGAATGCGCGCTTCATGCGCGGCAACGATTTCCGGGTTGTCAGAGGAGATAGCGCTCGATACCACCACCACGCTTGCATCGCGCACGTTTTCAGGGCGATGGTTGAAATAGATAGTCGCCCCAAGCGACGCCAGTTGCTGCGTAACAGGGTTTGGCGCCAGGTCAGACCCGCTGATCTGATAACCTTCGTTAGCTAACACTTCGGCAATACCGCCCATGCCAGCACCACCGATGCCAACAAAGTGAATGTGCCGGACGCGACGCATCTCGGGCACGATTGAACGCAGTTTTGCCAGTTGTTGTGTATTCATTCTCTAAACGCCATCGACTACTTAAAATTCGTGCAGCGCAACACGCGCTGCGAGGGTTAAGCCTGGGCTGCCAGGCTCACTTCTTTTGCCACCCGTTCAGTCGCATCCGGGATTGCCACCGCGCGCGCGCGTTGTGCCATCTCCAGCAATGCATCTCTGTTCCAGCCCGCCAGGGTAGTGGCGACCGCGTCGGCGGTAAATTGTGGCTGTTCAAATATCTTCGCCGCACCGGCTTTCTCAAGCGGCAGCGCGTTCCAGTACTGCTGTCGGTCTTTGTGCTGGAACGGGACAAACACCGCGGGCAAACCGGCGGCAGCGATTTCGCTTACCGTCAGTGCGCCAGAGCGGCAAACCACGACATCGGCCCAGGCATAGGCTGCAGCCATATCGTCAATAAATTCGGTCACTTTGTGCTGCGGCTGGCCTTCAGCGGCGTAAGCCTGCTCAACGGTCTGTTGCGCGCCTTTCCCGCTTTGATGCCAAATGGTCACGGCATCACCCAGCTTTGCAGCCACCTGCGGCATCGTCTGGTTTAAAATGCGTGCCCCTTGAGAGCCGCCCACAACCAGAACGCGTACCGGTCCTTCACGCCCCGTCAGGCGGGTGTCCGGCAGCGGCAGCGCCAGCACATCCACACGCACCGGGTTACCCACCACGTCCGCTTTCGGGAACGCACCGGGAAACGCCTGCATAACTTTGGTGGCGATTTTCGCCAGCCACTTGTTGGTCAGACCGGCAATACCGTTCTGCTCATGCAGTACGACGGGAATACCTAGTGACCACGCAGCCAACCCGCCTGGGCCAGAGACGTAGCCACCCATGCCCAGTACCACATCAGGCTTAAAACGCTTCATGATGGTGCGTGCCTGACGCCAGGCGTTAAAAATACGCACCGGAGACAGCAGCAGCGCCTTAAGACCTTTGCCACGAAGGCCGGAAATACGAATAAAGTCGATCTCAATACCGTGCTTCGGTACCAGATCGGCTTCCATGCGGTCTGCGGTTCCCAGCCAGCGTACCTGCCAGCCCTGCTCCATTAAATGGTGCGCAACCGCCAGCCCCGGGAACACATGTCCGCCGGTACCGCCTGCCATCACCATTAACCGCTTCGGTTGATTCATCGTGAACCTCGTGTAAACGCCTGGGCTTTCTCCAGACGCGTCTCATAATCTATGCGTAACAAAAACATAATGGCCGTCGACATGATCAACAGGCTCGAACCACCATAACTGATCAACGGCAACGTCAGACCTTTGGTCGGAAGCATACCCGCTGCGGCGCCGACGTTAACCAGTGCCTGGAAGCTAAACCAGATCCCAATTGAACAGGCTAAGAAACCTGAGAAGCGGTGATCGATCTCCAGCGCTTTTCGGCCAATCGACATGGCGCGGAAAGCGACGAAGAATACCATTAATAACGCCAATACCACACCGATATAACCCAGTTCTTCCCCAATAATGGAGAAGATGAAGTCAGTGTGCGCTTCCGGTAAATACTCCAGTTTCTGTACCGAGTTACCCAGCCCTTGCCCCCAGACCTCACCGCGGCCAAACGCCATCAGCGACTGCGTCAGCTGATAACCACTGCCGAACGGATCTTCCCATGGGTTCCAGAACGAGGTCACACGGCGGATACGGTAAGGCTCGGCGAGGATCAGCAGCACTACCGCTGAAATCCCCATTCCGATGATGGCGATGAACTGCCAAAGCTTGGCCCCTGCCAGGAAAAGCATCGCCAGCGTCGTGACAAACAGCACCACCACGGTACCGAGGTCAGGCTGCGCCAGCAGCAGGATCGCGAGCACCAGAATTACGCCCATCGGTTTTAAGAAGCCGCGAAGGTTATTACGCACTTCGTCGACCTTACGCACCAGGTAGTTCGCCAGGTAGCAGAACAGCGAAAGCTTGGTGAATTCCGCCGGCTGAATACGCAGCGGGCCAAACGCAATCCAGCGCGATGCCCCGTTAACGGAGCTCCCGACAACCAGTACGATCAGCAGCATGATAATTGACGCAATCAGCATCGCCGTACTGTGCCGCTGCCAGAACGCCATCGGCAGACGAAGCGTCACCAGCGCCAGACAGAACGCCAGAATGATGTACAGCCCGTCACGCTTGGCGAACAGGAAAGGATCGTTAGCCAGACGCTGTCCGACGGGCATCGAGGCCGAGGTCACCATGATAAAGCCGATCGCCGCCAGCCCCAGCGTAAGCCAGAACAGGGTGCGGTCGTACATAATCAGGCTATCGGAGTCTTTTTCCCGCGAAGCCATCACCCAGCCTTTCAGTGCCGCAAACAGCCACACCAGAATTCCAAATCCTGGCAGGCGCGGCATTTTCAGGCGAGGGAGAGATAAACGCATCAGCCTAACTCCTTCGCCAGGCGAGTAAAGATATCGCCACGCTGTTCGAAATTCTTAAACTGATCGAGACTCGCGCACGCTGGAGAGAGCAGCACCATATCCCCCGGCTTCACGCGCGGGGCGATCAGCCGCATCGCCTGTTCCATCGTTTCAGTTTGCTCGGCAATCTCCGGGCGTAATTCAGCCAGCTCGCTGCCGTCACGACCGAAACAGTACAGGCGGATGTTATCGCCTGAAAGGTACGGCTTCAGGGAGGAGAAATCAGCGGATTTGCCGTCACCGCCCAACAGCAGATGCAGGGTGCCGTCAACATGCAGACCGTTCAGCGCGGCCTCCGTACTTCCCACGTTGGTGGCTTTGGAGTCGTTAATCCAGCGCACGCCGTTGTGCTCCAGCGCCAGCTGGAAACGGTGCGCCAGACCGGAAAACGTGGTTAACGCTTTCAGGCTGGAAGAGCGCGGCAGGCCAACAGCATCCGCCAGCGCCAGTGCTGCCAGAGCATTTGTGTAGTTATGCTGGCCGGAGAGCTTCATCTCTTTCACGTTCAGCACTTTCTCACCTTTCACGCGCAGCCAGGTTTCACCCAACTGACGGTTCAGATGATAATCCCCCATGGTGATACCGAAGCTAATGCAGCGATCGTCCGCGCCGCGCACCGGCATGGTCAGCGCATCATCGGCGTTAACCACGCAGACTTTGGCATTTTCATACACGCGCAGCTTGGCGGCGCGGTACTGCTGAAGACCAAATGGATACCTGTCCATATGATCTTCGGTCACGTTAAGGATCGTCGCGGCAGCTGCGCGCAGGCTGGAGGTGGTTTCCAGCTGGAAGCTGGAAAGCTCAAGGACATACAGCTCGCAGCCTTTGTCCAGCAGCATCAGCGCGGGCAGACCGATATTACCGCCCACGCCGACGTTCATGCCTGCGGCTTTCGCCATTTCGCCCACCAGAGTGGTGACGGTGCTTTTACCATTAGAACCGGTAATCGCAATAACGGGCGCCTGCACTTCACGGCAGAACAGCTCGATATCACCGACAATCTCAACCCCCGCATCAGCCGCAGCGCTGAGTGAAGGGTGCGCCAGCGCCATCCCCGGGCTGGCGACAATCAGATCGGCGGCCAGCAGCCAGTCATCATTCAGACCACCAAGGTGGCGTTCAACCTGTTCCGGCAGCTTGTCCAGACCCGGCGGAGAGACACGCGTATCCATCACGCGCGGCGTCACGCCACGCGCAAGGAAAAAGTCCACGCAGGAAAGGCCGGTAAGGCCCAACCCGATGATAACGACTTTTTTGCCCTGGTAATCTGCCATGATTAACGTACCTTCAGCGTTGCCAGGCCAATCAGCACCAGCATCAGCGAAATAATCCAGAAGCGCACAATCACGCGCGGCTCCGGCCAGCCTTTCAGTTCATAGTGGTGGTGAATCGGCGCCATACGGAAGATGCGCTGACCGCGCAGCTTAAAGGAGCCGACCTGCAAAATCACCGACAGGGTCTCGACCACAAACACACCGCCCATGATCACCAGCAGGAACTCCTGACGCAGCAGCACGGCGATGATGCCCAGCGCGCCGCCCAGCGCCAGAGAACCGACGTCGCCCATAAAGACCTGCGCCGGATAGGTGTTGAACCACAGGAAGCCCAGCCCCGCGCCGACAATCGCCGTACAGACGATCACCAGTTCACCCGCGTGTCGCAGATAAGGGATGTGCAGGTAGTTAGCAAAGTTCATGTTACCGGTCGCCCACGCCACCAGTGCAAAACCGGCCGCCACAAAGACGGTTGGCATAATGGCCAGACCATCCAGGCCATCGGTCAGGTTGACGGCGTTGCCGGTTCCGACGATCACAAAGTAGGCCAGCAGGATATAGAACAGCCCCAGCTGCGGCATGACGTCTTTAAAGAACGGCACCACCAGCTCGGTCGCGGGCGTGTCTTTTCCTGCCAGATAGAGCGCGAAGGCCACACCAAGCGCGATCACCGACATCCAGAAGTACTTCCAGCGGGCAATCAGGCCTTTAGTATCTTTGCGAACGACTTTGCGGTAATCATCCACAAAACCAATGATCCCATAGCCCACCAGCACGGTAAGCACGCACCAGACGTATGGGTTAGACGGATACGCCCACAGCAGCACGGAGACAACGATCGCAGTCAGGATCATAATCCCGCCCATGGTCGGCGTACCGCGTTTACTGAAGTGCGACTCAGGACCGTCGTTACGCACCACCTGGCCGAAAGAGAGTTTTTGCAGACGGGCAATCATGCGCGGGCCCATCCACAATGAGATGAACAGCGCAGTCAGCAGGCTGACGATGGCACGAAACGTCAGATAGGAAAAGACGTTAAAGCCTGAATAATATTTGACCAAATGTTCGGCCAGCCAAACTAACATGTCCCGTTCTCCTGTAATGCGTGCACAACCTCTTCCATGGCGGCACTACGTGAACCTTTCACTAACACAGTCACAATTTGTTTTTCTGTAATCAACGCCTTCAGGCGCTCAATCAACGCAGCTTTATCGGCAAAATGTTCGCCAACGCCGCTGGCACGGCTAATCGCCTCGCTCAGTTTTCCTGCGCTCAGCACACAGTCCAGCCCTGACGCTTTCGCCGCTTCCCCGACCTGGATATGACAGGCTTCGCTTTCGTCGCCCAGCTCGGCCATATCGCCAACCACCATGACGCGGTAACCCGGCATTTCAGATAACACCTGCACCGCCGCCGTCATTGAGCCAACGTTCGCGTTATAAGAGTCATCCAGCAGCAGCTTGTTTTCCGCAAGCGGGATCGGGAACAGGCGTCCCGGCACGGCTTTTAACGTTGCCAGCCCGGTTTTAATCGCCTCATGCGACGCGCCCACGGCCGTCGACAACGCCGCAGCCGCAAGCGCATTGGCGATGTTATGGCGACCCGGCAGCGGTAACAGCACGTCTACGTCACCCGTTGGGGTCGTGAGCGTGAACTCTGTACCGTGCGACGTCACATGAATATTGGTCGCGGTAAAATCACTGTTGGGCGCATTCGGCGAGAAGCGCCAGGTTTTACGCGAGCCAATGATGTTCTGCCAGTTCAGCCAGTCGTTGTTGTCGGCATTGAGAATGGCAATACCGTCAGCGGGCAGACCGGTGTAGATCTCGCCTTTCGCTTTCGCCACGCCTTCCAGCGAGCCAAAGCCTTCCAGATGTGCCGCCGCCAGGTTATTCACCAGCGCCGCTTCCGGGCGCGTCAGGCTCACGGTCCAGGCGATTTCCCCCTGGTGGTTTGCCCCTAGCTCGATCACCGCAAATTCGTGCTCGTTGGTCAGGCGAAGTAATGTCATCGGCACGCCGATGTCATTATTGAGGTTGCCCGCGGTATAAAGTGTATTGCCGCACTGGCTGAGGATCGCCGCCGTCATCTCTTTCACTGACGTTTTGCCTGATGATCCGGTTAGCGCGACAACGCGAGCTGGCACCTGCTGACGAACCCAGGCGGCCAGTTCACCGAAGGCGAGACGCGTATCTTTCACTACAATTTGCGGCAGTTCGATATCGAGTTTACGGCTGACCAGCAGCGCGCCTGCGCCGTTTTCTTTAGCCTGCCCGGCAAAATCATGCGCGTCAAAACGCTCGCCTTTCAGCGCCACAAACAGACAACCCGCGGTCACTTTGCGGGTGTCGGTGGTTACCGCGTCAATGGTCAGATCTGGACCCAACAGTTCGCCGTGCAGTACCGCAGCGGCCCGGCTTAAGGTGATGCTAATCATGCGACGACTCCCAGCAGACGCGCTGCCGTTACGCGGTCGGAGTAGTCCAGACGACGATTGCCAACAATCTGATAATCTTCGTGGCCTTTACCTGCCAGCAGAACCACATCATTTTCTTTGGCCTGCATGATGGTGTTGGTCACGGCTTCTGCACGGCCCTCCACCACGCGGGCGCGACCGGCGTCCAGCATGCCCGCCAGAATGTCGTTGATGATGGCGCGCGGCTCTTCCGTACGCGGGTTGTCATCGGTTACTACCGGAATATCCGCGAACTGTTCCGCAATGGCGCCCATCAGTGGACGTTTGCCTTTATCGCGATCGCCGCCGCAGCCAAAGACGCACCACAGTTTACCGGTACAGTGCAGGCGGGCCGCTTCCAGCGCTTTTTCCAGCGCATCCGGCGTGTGGGCATAATCGACAACCACGGTCGGTTTGCCCGGCGCGCTAAACACTTCCATACGACCGCAAACAGGCTGCAGACGTGCGGAGGTCTTCAGCAGTTCAGCCATCGGGTAGCCCAGCGCCAGCAGCGTCGCCAGTGCCAGCAGCAGATTGCTGACGTTAAAGGCGCCCATCAGGCGACTTTCAATTTCACCTTCGCCCCATGAAGAGGCAAAGCGGATCGTCGCCCCGCTGTCGTGATAGTTAACGTCAACGGCCTTCAGCCAGCGGCCGTGGCAGTTGGGATTGATATGGTCTTCCATCGACACCGCAACCGCGTCTGGCAGCTTCGCAAGCCAGCGGCGACCGACTTCATCATCGGCGTTGATGATGGCTTGTCCGTAATGGTGAGTAGAGAACAGCAGCCATTTCGCGGCTTCGTAATGCTCCATATCACCATGATAATCAAGATGATCGCGACTCAGGTTGGTAAACACAGACGCGGCAAACTTCAGCGCCGCAACGCGATGCTGTACCAGACCGTGCGAAGAAACTTCCATCGCGGCAAAGGTTGCCCCCTGCCCTGCCAGACCGGCAAGAACATGCTGTACGTCAACTGCCGAGCCGGTGGTGTTTTCTGTTGGGCTGACTTTGCCCAGCAGGCCGTTACCCACGGTGCCCATTACCGCGCCAGTTTCAGCCAGCAACTGGGCCCATTGCGCCATCAGCTGCGTGGTGGTGGTTTTTCCGTTCGTGCCCGTCACGCCAACCAGACGCAGCTGGTCGGAAGGTTCGTGATAAAAACGTCCTGCCAGAGCAGAGAGACGTTCATTCAACTGGCTGAGATAGATAACCGGCACACCGTGCATTTCACGGATCTCACCGTCGGTTGCCTCATCTTTGGCCTCAGCAATAATGGCAGCAACACCTTGCGCAATCGCCTGCGGGATATAACGACGCCCGTCCGCCTGATGACCGACCACCGCCACAAAAAGATCGCCAGAAGCCGCAACGCGGCTGTCCAGTACCATCTCTCGCAGTGCTCGCTCCGGTGCATTTGGCACCCACGGAGCGAGAAGGTCGCGCAAATTACGATCTGCCACCTGTACCCTCGCCTTGATTAATTACAAATTCACTTTTTTCGCCCGTCGCCAGCGCATCCGGTTCAATGTTCATGGTACGTAACACGCCGCCCATGATAGCGCCGAATACAGGCGCGGAGACGGCGCCGCCGTAGTATTTACCCGCCTGTGGATCGTTTATGACGACCACCAGCGCAAAACGCGGATTGCTTGCAGGCGCTACGCCTGCGGTATAGGCAATGTATTTGTTGATGTAGCGGCCGTCTGGCCCCACCTTTTTCGCTGTACCGGTTTTAATGGCAATGCGATAGCCTTTGATCGCCGCCTTCACGCCGCCGCCGCCGGGCAGCGCCACGCTTTCCATCATGTGCACAACGGTACGAACGATGGATTCCGGGAAGATACGCTCGCCCGGAACCGGTGGATCAACTTTGGTAATCGACAGCGGGCGATAGACGCCATAGCTGCCAATCGTTGCGTAGACTCGCGCTAACTGTAACGGCGTTACCATTAGCCCATAGCCGAAAGAGAAGGTGGCCCTCTCTATGTCAGACCACCGTTGTTTTTGAGGATATAAGCCACTGCGTTCTCCGACCAACCCCAAATTGGTCGCCTTTCCCAGTCCAAAACGTGAGTAAGTCTCTACTAACGCTGAGGACGGCATCGCTAACGCCAGCTTTGAAACACCGACGTTACTCGACTTCTGTAACACCCCGGTCAGGGTCAATTCGCTGTAGCGCGCCACGTCTTTAATCTCGTGGCCGTTGATACGGTAAGGGATCGTGTTCAGAACCGTGTTTTCATTGACGATGCCGCGCTGAAGCGCCGTCATCACCACCATCGGTTTCACCGTGGAGCCAGGTTCGAACACGTCGGTAATTGCCCGGTTACGCATCGCATCTTTTGCGGTACCGGTAAAGTTATTCGGGTTGTAGGACGGACTGTTAGCCATCGCCAGCACTTCACCGGTGCTGACATCAACCAGCACGGCACTGCCAGACTCCGCTTTGTTGAACGCTACGGCGTTGTTCAGCTCGCGATAAACCAGCGCCTGCAAGCGCTCGTCGATACTCAGTGCCAGGTTGTGTGCCGCCTGGCTGTCCGTAGAGGAAATATCTTCGATGACGCGCCCATAGCGGTCTTTACGCACAATGCGCTCGCCCGGCTGGCCGGTGAGCCACTTATCGAAGCTTTTTTCAACGCCCTCAATCCCTTGGCTATCGACGTTAGTGAAGCCGATGAGGTGAGCGGTTACTTCGCCGGACGGATAATAACGACGGGATTCCTCACGCAGATGTATGCCCGGCAGCTTCAGTTTACGAATGTAGTCCGCCATGTCAGGGTTAACCTGACGCGCCAGATAGATAAAACGCCCTTTCGGGTTGGCGTTAACGCGGGAAGCCAGCTGATCCAGCGGCATTTTCAGGGCATCTGACAGCGCTTTCCAGCGGTTGTCCAGCGTAATGCCACCAGCGTCGTGCAGCTCTTTCGGGTCGGCCCAAATCGCTTTTACCGGCACACTCACGGCCAGCGGGCGACCAGAACGGTCAGTGATCATCCCACGTGATGTCGACACTTCCTGCACACGCAGAGAGCGCATATCCCCCTGACGTACCAGCATGTCAGGGGCGATGATTTGCAACCACGCCACACGTCCCAGCAGGAAACCCAGCGCCAGTAAAATGCAGCCGCAAAGCAACGCAAAACGCCAACTGACAAAGTTGGCCTGTTCTTCCTGACGTTTTGGTTTTAGCGTTTTTGCCGCTGCTTTCATGCGTCGCGTTTTCCCTTATTTTTGTACTACGATATTTTCCTGGGAAGGATCAACATGCTGCAGTTGCAGCTTTTCCGTTGCGATCCGTTCAACCCGGCTGTGATCGCCGAGCGCGTTTTCTTCAAGGATCAGATTTCGCCATTCAATATCCAGCGCATCGCGTTCCAGTACCATCTGCTCGCGTTGCGCAGTCAATAAACGTGTATGGTGGGCTGTGGTGACCACCGTGACTGCCGTAACAATGATGCAAATGAACAGGCAGAGTGGCAGTTTCCCGAACCGCAAAAGATCGTCGCCGATCACGCCAGGCAAGGCATGGCGCTCGTTGCTTCCTAACGATCCCTTAACTTTGCTTAGGGTTTCTGTCACTCTGCTGATCATGCGTTCGTCCTCTCTGCAACTCGCAGCACTGAACTACGGGCGCGTGGATTCTCTGCCACCTCTTCTTCGCCCGGCATCAACTTGCCTAATGCTCGCAACTGACGACCACCCAGCTTCCTGAGTTGTTCTTCCGTCATCGGCAACCCCGCAGGAACCTGAGGACCGCGGCTTTGCTCACGCATAAAGCGCTTCACAATGCGGTCTTCCAGCGAATGGAAGCTGATGATGGATAACCGCCCACCCGGGGCCAGTACGTCGAGCGAGCTTTTTAGCGCCAGCTCTATTTCCTCCAGTTCACTGTTTACCCAGATGCGCACCGCCTGGAAGGTACGGGTCGCGGGATGTTTGTGCTTATCCTTCACCGGCGTCGCCGCCGCGATCACTTCGGCCAGCTCTTTGGTACGGGTCATGGGCTCAACGCGGTTGCGCTCAACGATGGCGCGCGCAATGCGCTTGCCAAAACGTTCTTCGCCAAAGGTTTTGATCACCCATGCAATATCCGCTTCGTCAGCGGTCTGCAGCCATTCGGCAGCAGACTGGCCGCGCGTCGGGTCCATACGCATATCCAGCGGACCATCACGCATAAAGGAGAAACCGCGTTCAGCATCATCAAGCTGTGGTGAAGAGACGCCAAGATCGAGAAGAATCCCGTCGATCTTGCCCGTCAGGCCGCGCTCGGCAACGTAATCGGCGAGCGCAGAGAAAGGTCCATGCACGATGGAAAAGCGAGGGTCATTGATGGTCTGTGCAACGGCAATCGCCTGCGGATCGCGATCAATTGCCAGCAGACGTCCTTCCTCTCCAAGCTGGGAGAGAATCAAACGCGAGTGACCACCGCGACCAAACGTACCATCAATGTAGATGCCATCCGGACGAATATTCAGGCCGTTCACGGCCTCATCCAGTAACACCGTTTTGTGTTTATAATTTTCCATCATATTTATAGAGACAAGTCCTGCAGCCGTTCCGATAAAGTTGCGGAATCGGACTGCTCAGCGTCGATATCTTCCTTGACCTGTTGATACCAGGTCGTTTCATCCCACAGTTCAAACTTGTTGAACTGCCCGACCAGCATCACTTCTTTAGTCAGACCGGCATGTTGCCGCAGCACAGGCGCAATCAGTAATCGCCCGGCGCTATCCATCTGACACTCACTGGCATGTCCCAATAACAGCCGCTGTACGCGGCGCTCTTGCGGGTTCATGCTCGACAGTCGCGACAGCTTTTGCTCAATAATTTCCCATTCGGGTAAGGGGTAAAGCAGCAGGCAGGGGGAGTTGATGTCAATGGTGCAAACCATTTGACCCGAAGCGTTCTCAATCAGCTGGTCGCGGTATCGGGTTGGCACCGATAAACGCCCTTTGCTGTCGAGATTGACTAACGTAGCTCCACGGAACATGCCAGTCTCACCCCTCCTCACCACTTTAACCCACAAATTCCCACCTAAAGGAGTTTACGGAGCGAGGGAAAAGCTTGTCAAGCCAGGACTCTCCCTATAAGGACCCGAAAGCCCTCTATTTACAGAGATAAACAGACCTGACTAATAACTGAACAACTGGCGAGGCAAAATTAACGTTATGAATATTTGTAAGAAAAAAACCGAATATGCACACTAGCGTTAAAGCTCACTCAATATCATCGCAGATAAATATAAAGTGTCAGTTTGCGACGCGGGCAGCATTTTATGACAGATTCTCAGGGGATAACAGCGCCAGATTCATTCAGACGCGTGGTTAAGGCGGCCGTTGCCACGCTGGCTGGTCAGGGTTCCGGAAAAACGTCTGAATATTCATCGACCGAAGCCGGTTTGTAACAAAATAATACAAAGATAGCGGTTTAAAATCGCTTTCAAGCTCCTTAAAGGGCAGTTTAAAAGCCAAAATGAATTAAGAAAATGAGGAGATTATGATCCTGCAGGAATTATCCTAATTTCATTGCGGGAATTAACTCAGCGAATTATTCCCGCAATAAGGGGCCGTTTTCACCGCCCCGTCATTTCATTTATGGCGGCTAAGAATTCCGCGATGATAGAGATTACGTTTGATACGTGTCAGACCCGGCTTCGGTTTTCTCGGCTCATCCAGGCTCGCCAGAACAATCTCCAGTACGCGTTCAGCCACATCACGGTGACGCTGTGCCACGGCCAGCACCGGACACTGCAGGAAGTCGAGCAGCTCGTTATCCCCGAAAGTGGCAATAGCCAGGTCGGAGGGAAGCTTACCTTCACGGCGCAGGGTCACATCCATCACCCCCTGCAAGAGTGCAAAGGATGTCGTGAACAGCGCCTGGGGCATCGGGTGCGTTTCCAGCCATTTCTCAAAGAGCTGCGCAGCGGCTTCACGTTCATAGCTATTGGCGTAGAGATAGTGAACTTCACGCGGATCGTCTTTCCAGGCGGTTCGGAACCCCTGTTCACGCAGGAAGCTCACTGAAAGTTCAGGCAATGCGCCAAGATAGAGTACCGTTTCAGCAGGGAAGGTTCTCAGCTCCGCGGCAAGCATTTCCGCATCATCCTGGTCGGCACCCACTACGCTAGTGAAATGCTCGCGATCGAGCGCACGATCCAGCGCAACGATAGGGAAAGGATCGTTCGCCCAGCGCTGGTAGAATGGATGCTCTGGCGGTAAGGAGGTCGATACAATGATGGCATCCACCTGGCGCTGGAGCAGATGTTCAATGCAGCGCATCTCGTTGTCCGGCTGATCTTCAGAACAGGCAATCAGCAACTGGTAGCCGCGCTGGCGAGCCTGACGCTCAAGATAGTTGGCGATACGGGTATAGCTGGTATTTTCCAGATCGGGGATCACCAGACCAATCGATCGGGTGCGCCCGGCGCGCAGGCCGGCAGCGACAGCATTCGGATGGTAGTTATGCTCACGAACCACCGCCATAACTTTTTCAACGGTTTTATCGCTGACACGGTACTGCTTTGCTTTACCGTTAATCACATAGCTGGCCGTTGTTCGTGACACGCCGGCTAGCCGGGCGATTTCATCCAGTTTCACAATTGCCCCTTAAAAAAAGAAAAGAGTCCATGGCCCTGTCAAGGTTATGGTTAAATCTTTTAACATCTAAACGCAGAAAAGCCTTCGCGGCAACCGCTTTTATCTGCGTTATTGGCTGATTACGCAAAAAAAAGCCCGGCTTTGGTGACCGGGCAGAAAGAGGCGAACCTTTTTGACAACTAACGCATGATTTTCTCGCCGCGTGACAGACCCACAACGCCCGATCTGGCCACTTCAACAATTTTTGCTACATCCCGCACGGACGCCAGAAAAGCGTCCAGCTTGTCACTGGTCCCGACCAGTTGAACCGTATAAAGAGAAGGCGTGACGTCAATGATCTGCCCGCGGAAAATATCCGCATTGCGTTTGACCTCTTCACGCCCGTAGCCGCTGGCCTGAATTTTTACCAGCATGACCTCACGCTCAACGTAAGCCCCCTGCCCCAGCTCGCTCACGCGCAGGACATCAACCAGTTTATGCAGCTGTTTCTCAATCTGCTCAAGCACTTTGGCATCACCAACGGTCTGAATCGTCATACGCGACAGCGTCGGGTCGTCCGTGGGGGCAACGGTCAGGCTTTCTATGTTATAGCCGCGCTGCGCGAAAAGCCCAATGACGCGCGACAGTGCGCCAGACTCGTTTTCCAGCAATACAGATAATATCCGGCGCATATCAGGTTCTCTCCGTTTTGCTTAACCACATTTCATCCATACCACCGCCGCGAATATGCATCGGATAAACGTGCTCGGTCCCATCAACGATGACATCCATAAAGACGAGGCGGTTGTTTTTAACCTGCTCAAGCGCTTGTGCGAGCGACGATTCCAGCAAAGCGGGATCGGTCACCCGCATCCCCACGTGGCCATAAGCTTCAGCAAGACGAACAAAATCCGGCAGCGACTGCATGTATGACTGAGAGTGACGGCCAGAGTAGATCATATCCTGCCACTGCTTCACCATACCGAGATAGCCGTTGTTGAGGTTAAGCACCAGTACCGGCAACTCATATTGCAGCGCGGTGGAAAGTTCCTGAATGTTCATCTGGATACTGCCGTCCCCGGTCACGCAGACGACGGTTTCATTTGGCAGTGCCAGCTTCACGCCCAGCGCGGCAGGCAAACCAAACCCCATCGTTCCTAACCCCCCCGAATTGATCCAGTGACGCGGTTTATCAAAGGGATAATAGAGGGCGGCGAACATTTGATGCTGACCCACGTCTGAAGTGACATAGGCGTCGCCTTTCGTCAGTCGCCAGACCGCTTCAATCACGGCCTGAGGCTTAATATGCTCACTTTGAGTGTCATATTTCAGACACTGGCGCGCGCGCCACTGCTCAATTTGCAGCCACCAGTCGCGGATCTCATCCAGCGGTTGAGTCGTGCTCTCCTGGGTCAGCAGATCCAGCATTTGCTCCAGTACCTGCCGGGCATCGCCGACGATAGGCACATCAGCTGACACCGTTTTTGAAATCGACGTGGGGTCGATATCAATGTGCAACACCGTGGCGTTCGGGCAATACTTCGCCAGATTGTTGGTCGTACGATCGTCAAAGCGCACGCCGACGGCAAAGATCACATCGGAATAATGCATCGTCATGTTGGCTTCATAGGTACCGTGCATACCCAGCATGCCCAGCGCCTGACGGTGGGTGGCGGGAAACGCCCCGAGTCCCATCAGCGACGACGCAACAGGAAGATTGAGCTTTTCGATCAGTTCACGAAGCTGTGGCTCACACGCAGAATTGATTGCCCCACCGCCGACATAGACCACCGGTTTTTTAGCGGTCAATAGCGTCTGCAGTGCACGTTTGATCTGGCCTTTGTGGCCCTGCGTGGTGGGGTTGTAAGAACGCATGCTTACCGATTCCGGCCAGACATAAGGCAGCTTGTTTGCCGGATTCAGGATATCTTTAGGCAGATCGACCACCACCGGTCCCGGACGTCCGCTTGCCGCCAGCCAGAATGCTTTTTTCAGCACGCCAGGAATGTCTTCGGTTTGCTTGACCAGGAAGCTGTGCTTCACAACGGGACGCGATATCCCGACCATGTCGCACTCCTGAAATGCGTCGTAGCCAATCAGTGAGGTTGCCACCTGCCCGGAGAGGATCACCAGAGGAATAGAGTCCATGTACGCGGTCGCAATGCCGGTAATAGCGTTTGTCGCGCCGGGGCCCGACGTGACTAACACCACGCCCACTTCCCCCGTCGCACGCGCCAGGCCATCAGCCATATGCACCGCCGCCTGTTCATGACGTACAAGGATATGGTCAATGCCGCCTACCGTATGCAGTGCATCATAAATATCAAGGACCGCGCCGCCAGGATAGCCGAACACTTGTTTCACGCCCTGATCGATAAGCGATCGGACGACCATTTCCGCGCCAGACAACATCTCCATGCTTTGCCTCCAGGCATTTTGTTATAGACGGACCGCCGAATTCATTTCTGCACCGTCTTGCGATCGGGATGAACCCGTCTTCTATTAGCTGAGTGATACTTACCTTAACCGCTCGTTATGAGGCAGGCAATTAGCAAACCCGGAGAGCGAAGAGGCGGTTAAAGCAGAAAAAACAGACATTGCCAGAGGATATGGTTAATTCATCTGTAATTAGAGGAGGAGATGATAAATCATCGCTGAAAAGCGCAATGATTCAGGAAATCATCTATTTTTACAGGTCTGGCAACCGTCAGAAAAGATCCAGAACAGAATAAAATAGTAGTTAACAAAACAAAACCAGGATAAACCACATGCAAAGATGCAATTTATCCTGACCTGATTAACGGCGGCAGATGCTGATAAGTAATTCTTCCATCCACTGATGCCCTTTGTCCCGCCCTGCAGCTTCATGCCAGGAGAGATAACAGGTACGGCTATTAAGCTTAAGCGGCAGAGGCAAAATTTGCAGATTTAACGCGTCAGAGAACTCTTCCGCCAGCCAGCGCGGGGCAATAGCCACCAGCTGCGTCTGGGAAACGACGTTTAATACGCTGACCATAGCCATTCCTTGATATGCCACGCTCGCCTGTTTATCTGCTGTGTCGTACCACGGCAGACTAAATGAGGCATATCTGTCGAGCGCAACCACGGCATGTTGTTCGCTATAAACATCACTTTCACGTAGCGGAGCATTCAGTCGTGGATGTTTTTTACTGGCAACCAATACCATTTCATCTTTAAACAACGGCACGCACGAAAATTCAGGGCGACGGAACTCTTCGTATCCCAGAACAAATTCGGTTTCCTGGTAACGTAACTGGTGTTCTGTGTTTTGATTTAAGGATGATTTGAACACCAGATTAATATTTGGCGCAATCTCTTCAACCTTATTATAAATAATAGATGTCAGATAATTATCTAACGGGCTGCAGACGCAGAGATGGAATACGCGTTCACTGCTTAGCGGTTCAAAACCCGAGCCCGGCAGCTCATTTTGCACCAGTTGCAGAGCCTGGCGAATAGAGCCGAAGAGCTGGAATGCCCGCGCAGTAGGCTGAATCCCTCGTCCGTAGCGAACGAATAATTCGTCGTTGAACATCACCTTAAGCCTGGCAACGGCATTACTCACGGCAGGTTGTGACATCCCCAACGCTTGCGCCGCCCGGGTGATATTCTGCTCCTGCATGACAGCATCAAACACCGTCAGTAGATTAAGATCCACCGTGCGTAGCTGGGGTTTAATCCCATCTGTAACTTGAGGTTGTTTAATATTATTTTCTGACACTTCTGACTCCACTGTCACGCTACACAGCACGTCCTTCGCCGACGCATTGTAATAATCCCGAAAAATATGATTTACCATGCCAATACGTCCAACAAAAGAGAATTGTTTAAAAATCGGAATATATAAAGATCACGCGATAAGACACAAATAAAAACCGGCATAACAGATATATTTGACTTTATAGTTAGAATGAAACCATAAACCAAGTCAATATACAATGGTCATCTGGTTAAGGATGACTTAAGTATAATTAAACTGTTATCGACTTTGCGTATACTTACGTTAATAATCTGTTATTCCCATTCATTCAAGGCCAGAGAGAAAGAATGCCTATGTGAATGGTAAATCAATGATATTAAATGCTTTAAAAAGAAAACATCCACGACGAAAAATACATATTTCAAAATACCTGCTAAATGTACTTATTTCTGCAAATGTTTTTTGAGTCCAATTTTAGACAATTCATATAGCCCGAAAAGCAAAATCCAGCACAATAAGCTAAAGCCTATAACCTGTCTGTTCAGTCTGTCGGAACCGTTTTTACCGTCAGGGGTTGACATGAACAGCCGTATCCAGTACCACTAAAAGTATATTGAATTTAACGGAGCACGATTCATGACACGCACCCATCGTTTCACCGGTCTACTACTACTAAACGCATCTTCTGTGCGCGGTAGACTGGCGGGCGAAATTCAGCGTTGAATCGTCACCAGTAAGACTAAAAACCCGCGCCACTGCGCGGGTTTTTTTATGCTCGTAGCAAGGCGCCCTAAGACTGACAAGGACCTAACCCATGAGCCAGCAAGTCATTATTTTCGATACTACTTTACGTGACGGTGAACAGGCATTACAGGCAAGCCTGAGTGTAAAAGAGAAACTGCAGATTGCGCTGGCTCTCGAGCGAATGGGCGTCGACGTCATGGAGGTGGGGTTCCCGGTCTCTTCTCCGGGTGATTTCGAATCCGTACAGACCATTGCGCGCACCATTAAAAATAGCCGCGTCTGTGGCCTGGCACGCTGTGTAGAGAAAGACATCGACGTTGCGGCCGAGTCGCTGAAAGTGGCCGAAGCCTTCCGTATTCACACCTTCATTGCTACCTCGCCAATGCATATCGCAACCAAATTGCGCAGCACGCTGGATGAGGTGATTGAACGCGCGGTGTATATGGTTAAGCGCGCACGTAACTATACCGATGACGTTGAATTCTCTTGCGAAGACGCGGGCCGTACGCCAATCGAAGACCTGGCGCGCGTTGTGGAAGCCGCCATCAACGCGGGCGCGAAAACCATCAACATCCCGGACACCGTCGGCTACACCATGCCGTTTGAGTTCTCTAACATCATCACCGGCCTGTATGACCGCGTACCGAATATTGATAAAGCAATTATCTCCGTCCACACCCACGATGATTTAGGGCTGGCGGTGGGCAATGCCATCGCCGCTGTCCACGCCGGTGCGCGCCAGGTAGAAGGCGCGATGAACGGTATCGGTGAACGCGCGGGCAACTGTTCGCTGGAAGAAGTGATCATGGCGATCAAAGTGCGCAAAGACATCATGAACGTGCACACCCGCATCAATCACAACGAAATCTGGCGCACCAGCCAGACCGTCAGCCAGATTTGCAACATGCCGATCCCGGCCAACAAAGCGATTGTCGGCACGGGCGCGTTCGCGCATTCCTCTGGTATCCACCAGGACGGCGTACTGAAAAACCGCGAAAACTACGAAATCATGACCCCGGAATCTATCGGTCTGAACCAGGTGCAGTTGAACCTGACCTCCCGTTCCGGCCGCGCCGCGGTGAAACACCGTATGGAAGAGATGGGTTATCAGGACAGCGATTACAACATGGATCAGCTGTACGACGCATTCCTGAAGCTGGCCGACAAAAAAGGTCAGGTGTTCGACTATGACCTGGAAGCGCTGGCCTTTATTAACAAACAGCAGGAAGAGCCAGAGCACTTCCGTCTGGATTACTTCAACGTGCAGTCTGGCTCCAGCGACATCGCCACCGCCTCGGTAAAACTGGCCTGTGGTGACGAGATTAAAGCCGAAGCGGCAAACGGTAACGGCCCTGTCGACGCCATCTATCAGGCAATCAACCGCGTCACCGAGTACGACGTTGAGCTGGTGAAATATGACCTGACGGCGAAAGGGCATGGTAAAGACGCTTTAGGCCAGGTGGATATCGTCGTCAATTACAACGGTCGCCGTTTCCACGGAGTGGGTCTGGCGACGGATATTGTCGAATCCTCCGCGAAAGCAATGGTGCATGTCCTGAACAACATCTGGCGCGCCGCTGAAGTCGAAAAAGAGTTGCAACGCAAAGCTCAGAATAAAGAGAACAACAAGGAAACCGTGTAATGTCGAAGAATTACCATATTGCTGTGTTGCCGGGTGACGGTATTGGCCCGGAAGTGATGGCACAGGCGCTGAAAGTACTGGAAGCCGTTCGCTCGCGTTTTGCGATGAAAATCACCACCAGCCATTACGACGTGGGCGGTATTGCCATTGATAACCACGGTACGCCGCTGCCAAAAGCCACCGTCGAAGGCTGCGAAAATGCCGACGCCGTGCTGTTTGGCTCCGTCGGCGGCCCAAAATGGGAACACCTGCCGCCGGCTGAGCAGCCAGAGCGCGGCGCGCTGCTGCCGCTGCGTAAACACTTTAAGCTGTTCAGCAACCTGCGTCCGGCGAAGCTCTATCAGGGGCTGGAAGAATTCTGCCCGCTGCGCGCGGATATCGCCGCTAACGGTTTCGATATTCTCTGCGTACGCGAGCTGACCGGCGGAATTTACTTCGGTCAGCCAAAGGGCCGCGAAGGCAGCGGCCAGCATGAAAAAGCATTCGATACCGAGGTATATCACCGTTTCGAAATTGAACGTATCGCCCATATCGCCTTTGAGTCGGCGCGTAAACGCCGTCATAAAGTGACCTCCATTGATAAAGCAAACGTGCTGCAGTCGTCCATTTTGTGGCGTGAGATCGTCAGCGAAGTCGCGAAGCAGTATCCGGACGTTGAGCTGTCGCATATGTACATTGATAACGCGACCATGCAGCTGATTAAGGATCCCTCCCAGTTTGACGTGCTGCTCTGCTCTAACCTGTTCGGCGATATCCTGTCTGACGAGTGCGCGATGATCACCGGCTCCATGGGGATGTTGCCATCCGCCAGCCTGAATGAAGAAGGCTTCGGGCTGTACGAACCTGCCGGGGGCTCCGCACCGGATATCGCAGGCAAAAACATCGCCAACCCGATTGCACAGATCCTCTCCCTGGCTCTGCTGCTGCGATACAGCCTTGATGCAGGTGATGCAGCAACCGCAATTGAAAACGCCATTAACCGGGCGTTAGAAGAAGGCGTCCGTACCGGTGATTTAGCACGCGGCACGGCAGCAGTCAGTACTGATGAAATGGGCGACATCATTGCCCGCTATGTCGCTGAAGGGGTGTAATCATGGCCAAAACCTTATATGAAAAGTTGTTTGATGCACACGTTGTCTACGAAGCACCAAACGAAACCCCACTGCTGTATATCGACCGTCATCTGGTACACGAAGTGACCTCCCCGCAGGCATTTGACGGCCTGCGTGCGCACAAGCGTCCCGTGCGTCAGCCGGGAAAAACCTTCGCGACGATGGATCATAACGTTTCCACTCAGACCAAAGACATCAATGCGTCGGGTGAGATGGCTCGTATCCAGATGCAGGAACTGATTAAGAACTGCAACGAATTTGGCGTGGAGTTGTACGATCTGAACCACCCTTATCAGGGCATCGTCCACGTGATGGGGCCGGAGCAAGGGATTACCCTGCCGGGCATGACCATCGTCTGCGGTGACTCTCATACCGCAACGCACGGCGCGTTTGGCGCGCTGGCGTTTGGTATCGGTACGTCTGAAGTGGAACACGTTCTGGCGACGCAGACCCTGAAACAGGGCCGCGCCAAAACCATGAAGATTGAAGTGAAAGGTAAAGCCGCACCGGGGATCACGGCGAAAGACATCGTGCTGGCTATCATCGGCAAAACCGGCAGCGCAGGCGGTACCGGTCACGTAGTGGAATTTTGCGGCGACGCTATTCAGGCGCTGAGCATGGAAGGTCGGATGACCCTGTGCAATATGGCCATTGAGATGGGCGCCAAAGCAGGCCTGGTGGCACCAGACGAAACGACCTTCAACTATGTGAAAGGTCGTCTGCACGCGCCAAAAGGCCAGGATTTTGACGATGCGGTCGCGTACTGGAAAACCCTGAAAACCGACGACGGGGCAACCTTTGACACCGTTGTCACGCTGCAGGCAGAAGAGATTGCGCCTCAGGTGACCTGGGGCACCAACCCGGGTCAGGTGATTTCCGTTAACGACAGCATTCCTGACCCGGCCTCCTTTGCCGATCCGGTCGAGCGTGCCAGTGCGGAGAAAGCGCTGGCCTATATGGGACTGGAGCCCGGTGTGCCGTTGACCGACGTGACCATTGATAAAGTCTTCATTGGATCCTGTACCAACTCCCGTATCGAAGATTTACGTGCTGCTGCAGAGATTGCTAAAGGCCGCAAAGTTGCGCCGGGCGTGCAGGCGCTGGTGGTTCCCGGTTCCGGTCCGGTGAAGGCTCAGGCAGAAGCGGAAGGGCTGGATAAGATCTTTATCGAAGCAGGTTTTGAGTGGCGTTTGCCGGGATGCTCCATGTGTCTGGCCATGAACAACGACCGTCTGAATCCAGGCGAACGTTGTGCTTCCACCAGCAACCGTAACTTTGAAGGCCGTCAGGGCCGCGGTGGGCGTACCCATCTGGTCAGCCCGGCAATGGCCGCCGCTGCAGCCGTTACCGGCCATTTCGCCGACATTCGCAGCCTGAAATAAGGAGACAATCATGGCAGAGAAATTTACCCAACACACAGGCCGGGTTGTCCCCCTGGATGCCGCTAACGTCGATACTGACGCCATCATTCCTAAGCAGTTTTTGCAGAAAGTGACCCGCACCGGTTTTGGTGCACACCTGTTCAACGACTGGCGTTTCCTGGATGACAAAGGCGAAGTGCCTAATCCAGAATTTGTTCTGAACTTCCCGGAATACACAGGCGCGTCCATTCTGCTGGCGCGGGAAAACTTTGGCTGCGGTTCTTCGCGTGAACATGCTCCCTGGGCGCTCACCGATTACGGCTTTAAGGTGGTTATCGCCCCGAGCTTCGCGGATATCTTCTACGGTAACAGCTTCAACAACCAGTTGCTGCCGGTGACGCTGAGTGACGAACAGGTTGATGAGCTGTTTGCGCTGGTTAAGGCGAATCCGGGCATGGCGTTTGAAGTGGATCTGGAAGCGGAAGTGGTTAAAGCGGGTGAGAAGACCTACAGCTTCAGCATTGATGCATTCCGCCGTCACTGCATGCTGAACGGTCTGGACAGTATTGGTCTGACGCTCCAGCACGAAGACGCCATCTCAGCGTACGAGAAAAAACAGCCTGCGTTTATGGGCTAAAGGCAATGGCCCGCGAAAAGCGGGCCATTGATAAGGGTGCGTTGAGGCTCAACCACTCTGGAGAGGCGGGGAAACCTTCCCCGCCAATACCGCTAACGTTTTGCTTCGTAAGCCAACACTGCTGCCAGCTCTGTTTTCTCCTGTCTGAAATGCAATTCACATAGCGAATCACGCACCATCCAGGTGAAGATCAACAGCGTCGTACAGATCAGAAACAAACCTAACAGCAGAGTACGTTTTGGCATTCCAGCCTCCTTATTGCTTTTCGGCAATGAAGAGACTAACCTCGCAATGTGGGTTGTGAAGTTGGTCTCCCCATCAGTTTTATTGATGTGGGACTCTCCACTGTTTGCCTCTTGCGAAAGCCTGAGGCAAACAGCCTCAAGCACCCGCCACGCACTCTATGCGCCTTCCCTTCATCTGTCAGAAAGTCGTTTCATTTCGTGAAGCCGCCTTCCAGAATCAAACATCCTTAACCCGGCATGTCAGCCCAAGCGTGATGACCGAAATCGCGGCAATCATCCAGTAAACCGAGGCATGTCCGTAGCTCTGCGCCAGCGCTCCCTGAATCACCCCCGCCAGAATGACGCCTGTCGAAATGCTGTTGGTGAAAAGCGTGGTCGCCGAGCCAGCGCGTCCCGGCATTAAGTCCTGGAACCAGAGCATGCCGATCCCGGCCACGATCCCGATGAATATGGCATTGAACAGCTGCAGCGCCAGCAGTGCTTCGCGCGAATGGAAGAAGATCAGCCCAAGATAGAACAACACCCCGGCGGCAACCGCAACCACCATCATTTTGCGTTTACCGAAGCGCTTTACGTAATACCCTGCAAGAATCATCGCCGGAATCTCCAGCCCGGCAGCCGTTCCCATTAAGATCCCGGCGAGCTTGTCCGGCAGACCGAGATCGCTGCTGATCCACAGTGGCATATCAATGATGTACATGGTATTGCAGGTCCACATCAGCGTGGAGGCGATAAACAACATACGGACGTTTTTGTCCTGCCAGCCGCTCACTTGCGTAATCGGCTTATCCGTCGTCTGTTCGACGCGCGCCACAGACGGCAGCACGAAGGCAATCAACGCCAGGCTGATGGCAAAAATGGCCGCGGCAATGGCGAACATGGCGGTAAAACCGTAGTTCAACGCCAGCATGAAGGCCAGCGGCGGGCCGATGACCCATGCAAGTGAAAGCTGAGCACGCATCACCGAGCTGAACATCACCACTTCCCGCGCGGAGTTATCTGCGTATTCTCGGGCCAGGGCGAAAAGCTGCGGCATGGCGGTATTCGCCAGCGATGCCAGCAGGACACCGCAGGTAATGAGCGTCAGGTAATGGCGATTGAACGCAAAGAGTAGCGCGTTGCCCACGGCCATGGCGCAGCAAAAGAGGATCAGCTTGCGGCGATCGCCCTGGCTGTCCGATCGTTTCGCCAGCGCGAGGCTGACCAGGATCCCGGCAATGGCGTTAACGGTGTAAAACAGGCCGACCCAAAACGGCTGCGCCCCCACCTCGCGGCTGAGGAACAGGCTCAACGTCGGCGCCTGCAACGCCCCCGCCACGCCCATCATAAAGGCTACCAGCATAAAAGCGGCATATACGCCATTCAGGCGGCGCCCCATCGTCATCAACCACAGCATACGCAAGTCCTTGTGAAAGCGAATCGAAATTGGGTGAAAGAATAAACGAAAAAAGCCAGCAAAAACATTTTGCTGGCGGGTGATAAACACCAATACTCAGTCACACATGATCGAGGCGAGTTAGCGGGAAGAGGTCGGTTTCGTAACGTCCCACTGCATCAGTTCTTCTAACATTTTCAGCCGCTGCTCTGCACACCGGCGGGCCAGCCAGGACGCTCCTTTTGTCGCTGAAAAGTACTGCTGATAAAACTGACGTGCGGTAGACCTCTTCATAATTTACCTCCTCACTTCATCGGGGAGAATTATTGGCCTAATATAGGGATAAATAAATTGCTGGTTTTTTGTCAGGAGTTCCCCTTTTATGCCTTCTGGTCGTCTGCAACAACAATTTATCCGCCTCTGGCAGTGCTGCGAGGGGCAATCGCAGGAGACCACGCTCAACGAGCTGGCTGACCTGCTCAACTGTTCGCGCCGTCATATGCGCACGCTGCTTAACACCATGCAGCAGCAGGGCTGGTTAAGCTGGGAAGCGGAGGCAGGACGCGGGAAGCGCTCACGTTTGACCTTTCTCTATACCGGTCTGGCGTTGCAGCAGCAGCGCGCGGAGGATCTGCTGGAGCAGGATCGCATCGACCAGCTGGTGCAGCTGGTGGGCGACAAAGCCGCCGTGCGCCAGATGCTGGTCTCACATCTTGGACGTAGCTTTCGTCAGGGCCGCCACATTCTGCGGGTGCTCTACTACCGTCCGATGAAAAATCTGTTACCCGGCACGGCGTTACGGCGTTCTGAAACCCACATGGCCCGGCAGATTTTCAGCGGCCTGACGCGGATAAATGAGGAAAATGGGGAACTGGAAGCGGATATCGCGCATCACTGGCAGCAACTTTCCCCGTGCCACTGGCGCTTCTTCTTACGCCCCGGCATCCACTTTCACCACGGTCGCGAGCTGGACATGCGCGACGTCATCGCCTCTCTGGAACGTGCCCGCAAGCTACCGCTTTATTCACACATTTCCCGCGTTCATTCCCCGACGGCATGGACGCTGGATATTGAGCTGTCGCAGCAGGACAAATGGCTTCCCTGGCTGCTGGGCTATGTGCCGTCGATGATTTTGCCCGCCGAGTGGGAGTCGCTGAACAATTTCGCCAGCCTGCCGATTGGCACCGGCCCCTACTCCGTGTCCCGCAATAACAACAACCAGCTGAAAATTCGCGCGTTTGATGACTACTTTGGCTATCGGGCACTGATCGACGAAGTGAACGTCTGGGTATTACCGGATCTCAATGAAGATCTCAGCTGCGGGCTGACGCTGGAAGGCCCCACCACGGGAGAAAAAGCGGTGGAGAGTCGTCTGGAGGAGGGATGCTACTACCTGCTGTTTGATAGCCGCACCCACCGCGGGGCAAACCAGGCCGTTCGTCAGTGGGTCAGCCACGTGCTGTCCCCCTCCAATCTGATCTACCATGCGGAAGAGCAGTACCAGACATACTGGTTCCCGGCGTACGGCCTGCTTCCGCGCTGGCACCACGCCCGCCCGGCGCACTGCGACAAACCTGCCGGGCTGGAGTCCATCACCCTGACCTACTACCGCGAGCACGTGGAGCATCGTTTTATCGCCGGAATCATGGCCAGGCTGCTGGCAGCCGAAGGCGTGACGCTGGAGATCAGAGAAGTGGACTATGACGAATGGCACCGAGGGGAGATCGTCAGTGATATCTGGCTAAACAGCGCCAACTTCACCCTGCCGCTCGATTTCTCGCTCTTTTCTCATCTGTATGAGATCCCGCTGATCCAGCACTGTATCAACCGTGACTGGCAGCAGGACGCTGCCCAGTGGCGCGCTGGCGACATGAATCTTGCCGTGTGGTGCCAGCAATTGCTGGCTGAACAGGCGATTGTACCTCTGATACACCACTGGCTGATGATCCAGGGTCAACGCAGTATGCGCGGTCTGCGGATGAACACCCTGGGCTGGTTTGATTTCAAATCAGCCTGGTTTGCGCCGCCGGAGCCATAACGCTTTCGTAATATTCACCAAATCATTACAATAGCGCCGTTCTCAACGGGGTGCTGCATCACAGATGTGCGCTGAGATAATACCCGTCGAACCTGATCCGGATAACGCCGGCGAAGGGATTTGAGGCTGTCTCTCAAAATCCTTTGCCACTCAACCCTGAGGTGCAAAGTGTTAAAAAAAGTTCTTCCTCTGCTGGCGCTGTTTGCGCTGCCTGCGTTCGCGAAACCCGTCCTGACGGTCTATACCTACGACTCGTTCTCTGCCGACTGGGGCCCAGGCCCGGTAATAAAAAAAGCCTTTGAAGCTGACTGTAATTGCGAGCTGAAATTCGTGGCGCTGGAAGATGGCGTGTCGCTGCTTAACCGTCTGCGTATGGAAGGGAAAAACAGCAAAGCCGACGTGGTGCTCGGGCTGGATAACAACCTGCTGGAAGCCGCCACGCACACCAAACTGTTTGCCAAAAGCGGCGTAGCGGCAGAGGCCGTCAACGTGCCGGGCGGCTGGAACAACGACACCTTTGTGCCGTTCGACTACGGCTACTTTGCTTTCGTCTATGACAAAAACAAGCTGAAAAATCCGCCGAAGAGCCTGAAGGAGCTGGTGGAGAGCGACCAGAAATGGCGCGTGATTTATGAAGATCCGCGTACCAGCACGCCAGGCCTGGGACTGCTGCTTTGGATGCAGAAGGTCTACGGGGAGAACGCGCCGCAAGCGTGGCAGAAGCTGGCCGCCAAAACCGTCACTGTGACCAAAGGCTGGAGTGAAGCGTATGGTCTGTTCCTGAAAGGCGAAAGCGATCTGGTGCTAAGCTACACCACCTCGCCGGCTTACCACATTATCGCCGAGAAGAAAGACAACTACGCCGCCGCGAATTTTGCCGAAGGGCATTATCTGCAGGTGGAGGTTGCCGCGCGTACCGCTGCCAGCAAACAGCCGGAACTCGCCGAGAAGTTCCTGAAATTTATGGTTTCTCCGGCGTTCCAGAATGCCATTCCTGCGGGCAACTGGATGTATCCCGTCACCCACGTTGCACTGCCAGCCGGTTTCGACCAGTTAACCAAACCACAAACGTCGCTGGAGTTTACGCCGCAGCAGGTGGCCGCGCAGCGAGCAGCATGGGTAAGTGAATGGCAACGCGCCGTCAGCCGTTAATTCCCGGCTGGTTACTTCCCGGACTGCTCGCCGCCATGCTGATGGTGGTAGTCAGTCTGGGAGCATTCCTTGCGTTGTGGTTCAACGCGCCGGAGAGCGATCTGCTCGCGCTCTGGCGCGATAGCTATCTCTGGCACGTCATTCGTTTCTCCTTCTGGCAGGCGTTTCTTTCTGCCCTGCTGTCAGCGCTCCCGGCTATTTTTCTTGCGCGGGCTCTGTATCGTCGGCGTTTCCCCGGAAGAGTAGTCCTGCTGCGCCTGTGCGCCATGACGCTGATCCTGCCCGTGCTGGTCGCGGTATTTGGTATCCTGAGTGTTTACGGTCGACAGGGCTGGCTGGCGTTGCTCTTTGCCCGGCTTGGCCTGGAATGGACCTTCTCGCCATACGGCCTGCAGGGCATTCTGCTGGCGCACGTGTTTTTCAATATGCCGATGGCAACGCGCCTCTTTTTGCAGGCACTGGAGAATATTCCCGGCGAACAACGCCAGATTGCCGCTCAGCTTGGCATGCGTGGATGGTCGTTTTTCCGCTTTGTCGAATGGCCTTGGTTAAGACGTCAGATTGCCCCGGTTGCCGCGCTGATCTTTATGCTCTGCTTCGCCAGCTTCGCCACCGTGCTTTCTCTCGGCGGCGGGCCACAGGCGACCACCATTGAGCTGGCGATTTATCAGGCCTTAAGTTACGACTACGATCCGGGCCGCGCCGCGCTTCTGGCGATCGTGCAGATGGCGTGCTGTCTGGTGCTGGTGCTGCTGAGCCAGCGCCTGAGCAAAGCGATTCCCCCGGGCAGCAATAGCCTCTCGGGCTGGCGCGATCCGCAGGATAGCCTGCACAGCCGCGTCTCCGATTTTATCCTGATCGTGCTGGCACTCCTGCTTCTGTTGCCACCGCTGCTGGCCGTTATCGTTGATGGCCTGAACAGGAATGTGGTGTCAGTACTGCAACAGCCCGTGCTGTGGCAAGCGACGTGGACCTCGGTACGCATTGCGCTGGCAGCCGGAGCGCTATGCGTGATCCTGACCATGATGTTGCTCTGGAGCAGCCGCGAGCTCTACGCGCGTCATGCCCGTAAAGCCGGACAAGCGCTGGAGCTAACGGGCATGCTGATCCTGGCGATGCCGGGCATTGTGCTGGCGACCGGTTTCTTCCTGCTGTTTAACACCACCGTCGGCCTGCCGGAAAGTGCTGACGGCATCGTCATTTTTACCAATGCCTTAATGGCCATCCCCTACGCGCTGAAAGTACTGGAAAATCCTATGCGGGATGTCAACAGCCGCTACAGCGTCCTGTGTCAGTCCCTTGGGATAACCGGCTGGCGGCGGTTAAAGGTGGTGGAACTTCGCGCCCTGAAACGACCCCTCGCCCAGGCACTGGCCTTCGCCTGCGTACTCTCCATCGGGGATTTTGGCGTGGTGGCCCTTTTCGGCAATGACGATTTCCGCACGCTGCCGTTCTGGCTTTATCAGCAGATTGGCTCCTACCGCAGCCAGGACGGGGCCGTCACGGCGCTGCTGCTGCTCCTGCTGTGCTTTGGACTCTTTACCGTTATCGAAAAACTTCCGGGGCGTGATGTTAAAACTGACTGATGTAACCTGGCTTTACCAGCATCTGCCGATGCGCTTCACGCTCTCCGTGCGTCAGGGAGAGATTATTGCGGTGCTTGGCCCAAGCGGTGCGGGAAAAAGCACGCTGCTCAATTTGGTTGCGGGGTTTCTGCAGCCAGCAAGCGGATCGATAATCATTGAAAATCGGGACCATACCCATACGCCGCCTGCAAAACGTCCTGTCTCCATGCTGTTTCAGGAAAACAACCTGTTTACCCACCTGACGGTGCGGCAAAACATCGCGCTGGGGATGCATCCGGGACTCAAGCTGAACGCCCCCCAGCGCCAGAAGCTAGAGGTCATTGCCGCTCAGATGGGGATCGCGGAATTTCTCGACAGGCTGCCCGGCGAGCTTTCCGGCGGCCAGCGTCAGCGCGTGGCGCTTGCCCGTTGTCTGGTCCGCGAACAGCCGATACTGCTGCTGGATGAACCGTTCTCTGCGCTCGACCCGGCGCTGCGCCAGGAGATGCTGACGCTTGTGCAGGACGTCTCTCAGCGCCAGCAGCTGACGATGCTGATGGTTTCGCACAGCATCGAAGATGCCGCACGGATTGCTCCCAGATCGGTGGTCATTGCCGAAGGACGAATTGTGTGGGATGGGATGACAGAAGAACTTCTGAAGGGTAACGCTACCGCGTCGTCGCTGCTGGGCATCAGCGCAGTCTGATGCCATCACTCTGGCCCTCTCCCGCAGGGAGAGGGAAACACATTAACGGCTCACCACCTTCAACAGGATTTCACCGTACACCGGCATCAGAGGATGGCGAATCAGTGCGACGAGCGCCACCACCGCAACGCCCAGCATCAGCGGGGCCAGCCACAAAAGACGAGTGCGCGGAAGATAGCGTGTCAGGCGATCGACACTGGCTTTCGCGCTGCGCCATAACCGCCAGCACAGCCACGCAGCCAGCCACAGCAGCACCGCCGTTGCCAGCAACAGCCACTTAAACTCACCGCTTTGCATGCCGTCAGGAATATCGATGGCCGCACCGGCCAGGATCCCCGGCAGGAAGTAGAACGGCGGCCAGAAGACGCAGCCGATGATGTTCGGCACCACAAACTTTGCAACGGGCAGATCCAGCATTCCGGCAACCATCGGCACCAGAGGACGCGTGGGTCCCACAAAGCGGCCGACGAGAATAGTAAACATGCTGTGCTGATGCAGCGCATGCTCGGTTTTATCCAGCAGCGCTTTGTTCTTTTTCATGAACGACCAGCGGTGCAGCGGCTTCTTAAAGCGCCAGCCCAGCCAGAAGGAGATCCAGTCGCCCAGCAGGCAGCCGATTATCCCGGCCAGCCACGCCTGCCAGAAATTGACCTCGCCGCTGCCAATCAGCGCGCCAAGACCCGCCATCATCACGGTGCCGGGCAGGATTAACCCCACGAGCGCCAGCGACTCCAGAAAGGCCACCAGCGCCACGGCGATGAGCGAATACATAACGGACTGGGTAATAAAGTGTTCCAGCAATGCCTGCATAACTATTCCGGTCAGAAAACGAATCAGCGATTCTGCTTAGCGCCCCGCACTGCGTCAAGGCAACAATTGTCTGAATAGTTTACAGGTAGCTTTCTACGTTCACCTGTTTGTTTATCTTTTTTTACCGTTTATTCACATCCCGCGCGGAATTCACTCGGGCTGGCACCGGTGCATTTTTTAAAGACGCGAGAAAAATAGAGCTGATCTTCAAAGCCAACGTTACGCCCCACGGTGGCAATCGGCATCCGGGTGGTGCTGAGCAACAGTTTCGCCTGGCTGATACGCTGATCCTCACGCCAGCTCAGGACGCTGACGCCAAGCTGCTGGCGAAACAGATGTGACAGCCGTGACGGCGACAGACACACATGCTGGGCGACGCTGGCAATATCGAACTGACTGTCGGCGAGATGGTCGCTGATGTACTGGCAGGCGTCGCGCACGCGGTTATCCAGCGGAGGATTAAGCGACTCGTTAATGGCCTCCATCCGTCGCAGCAGCAGTTGTTCAAGCAGGTTTATCGCCAGCAGTTCAGCGTAGCGACCACCAGCCTGCCCTGCGTCAATAATCTGCGCGAACAGCTCACGGAACTGCGCCAGATGCACTTCATCCGGGCGATAAAAACCGGTGTGCGCAAAAATAGCCGGCCAGGTAAGCCACTCCTGCCAGTAGGCGCGCGGACGGAAATAGACCCACTGGTGATACCACTCTTTGGCATCCGGATGACGGCCGTAGTGGTGGATCTCCCCCGGCGGGAACAGCAGGATATCGCCGGGGCGGCAGACGAACTGCTGGTCGCCATTCTTGATGATCCCCTCTCCGCGTACGGTCAGATTGAGGATATACCCTTTCATCCCGAGCGGTCGGTCGACGTAAAAATCGAGATATCCCTCAGCCTCGATAGGGGTCAGCCCTGCCACAAGGTGCGCGTTAAACGAGTATCCCGGCAACAAGGGATCGTTTTGCGTTTCGGCCATAGATTCAGTTCTCCCAACGGTCCTGAAGGAAACCAATTGTCCATATCACTAAAAGCAGGTCAAAAATGGTCTGCGAAAAGATCCAGAAAGCATCACGCCTCTTTTACGTCCGCCATGTTTCAGCCTTTCCCCCTGATTTCTCCGCCAGAGGAGGCAGATAAGCAGTAACAAAAGTGTCTATAAGTGCGGCAGAAATGTCCACATTGAATATTTGCACGGCGTCACACTTTCCGCTGTAACAGCAATTTAATCCATAAGATTAGCGGATCCTGCCTGACGATTTTTGTCCCCAGTCTCTAATGTTCTTCCATACCTGTTTTTCGGATGGAGCAACACCATGGCAATTGCAATTGGCCTCGATTTTGGCAGCGACTCGGTTCGCGCGCTGGCAGTGGACTGTACGACTGGCCAGGAAATAGCAACCAGCGTTGAGTGGTACCCGCGCTGGCAAGAGGGGCGCTACTGTGATGCGCCAAATAACCAGTTCCGTCACCACCCGCGTGACTATATCGAGTCGATGGAAGCGGCCGTCAAAACCGTTCTGGCGGAGCTGACGGATGCCCAGCGGGCCGATGTCGTTGGGATTGGCGTCGACAGCACCGGCTCAACGCCAGCCCCGGTGGATGCCGAAGGCCGCGTACTGGCGCTGCGCCCGGAATTCGCCGACAACCCGAACGCCATGTTCGTGCTGTGGAAAGACCATACCGCCGTGGAAGAGGCCGAAGCCATCACCCGTCTTTGCCATCAGCCGGGCAAAACAGACTACTCACGCTATATCGGCGGAATTTACTCCAGCGAATGGTTCTGGGCCAAAATCCTGCATGTCACCCGTGCCGATGCGACCGTTGCGCAGGCTGCGGCATCGTGGATTGAGCTGTGTGACTGGGTTCCCGCCCTGCTCTCCGGCACCACCCGTCCGCAGGATATTCGCCGCGGACGCTGCAGCGCCGGGCATAAATCCCTGTGGCATGAAAGCTGGGGCGGTCTGCCTCCGGCAGCCTTCTTCGATGAACTCGATCCAATTATCAATAAAAACCTGACCTACCCGCTGTTTACCGACACCTTCACAGCCGATATTCCGGTGGGCACGCTCTGCGAAGAGTGGGCAAAACGCCTCGGCCTGCCGCAGAACGTGGCGATTTCCGGGGGCGCGTTTGACTGCCATATGGGTGCCGTGGGGGCGGGCGCACAACCTAACACGCTAGTGAAAGTTATCGGCACCTCCACCTGCGACATTCTGACGGCGGATAAAGCCACCGTTGGCGATCGCGCGGTAAAAGGCATTTGCGGCCAGGTTGACGGCAGCGTGGTGCCGGACTTCATCGGTCTCGAAGCGGGTCAATCCGCGTTCGGCGATATCTACGCCTGGTTTGGCCGCGTGCTGGGCTGGCCGCTGGATCAGCTCGCGGCTGCGCATCCTGAACTGAAAAGCCAGATCGCCGATAGTAAAAAACAGCTTCTGCCACAGCTCACGGAAGCCTGGGCGAAAAATCCGTCTCTCGATCACCTGCCGGTGGTGCTGGACTGGTTTAACGGCCGCCGCACGCCGTTTGCCAACCAGCGACTGAAAGGGGTGATTACCGATCTCAACCTGGCGACCGACGCCCCAGCGCTGTTCGGTGGCCTGATTGCCGCCACTGCCTTCGGCGCGCGCGCCATTATGGAGTGCTTCACCGAACAGGGTATCGACGTGAATAACGTGATGGCACTGGGCGGCATCGCCCGTAAAAATCCGGTCATTATGCAGGCCTGCTGCGACGTGCTGAACCGTCCGCTGCAGATTGTCGCGTCCGATCAATGCTGCGCGCTGGGCGCGGCGATTTTCGCCGCCGTGGCAGCCGGTGTCCACGCGGATATCCCCACCGCGCAGCAGCATATGGCGAGCGCCGTCGAAAACACACTCCAGCCGCGTGCCCAGCAGGCACAACGCTTTGAACAGCTTTATCAGCGCTACCAGCAATGGGCAAAAAGCGCCGAACTTCACTATCTCCCTGTCGCCGCCCCGTCAAAACACACCGCGGACACGACGGCAACCCTGACCCATTAAGGACACGATGATGACCATTTTTAATAATTATGAAGTGTGGTTTGTGATTGGCAGCCAGCACCTGTACGGGCCGGAAGCGCTGCAGCAGGTGACGAAACATGCGGAGCACGTCGTTAATGCCCTCAACGCGGAAGCCAAACTGCCATGCAAACTGGTGCTGAAACCCCTGGGTACAACGCCGGATGAGATCACCCATATCTGTCGCGACGCGAACTACGACGACAAGTGCGCCGGTCTGGTCGTGTGGCTGCACACCTTCTCACCGGCCAAAATGTGGATCAACGGCCTGTCTATCCTCAACAAACCGCTGCTGCAGTTCCATACCCAGTTTAACGCCTCCCTGCCGTGGGACAGCATCGATATGGACTTCATGAACCTGAACCAGACCGCGCACGGCGGCCGCGAGTTCGGCTTCATCGGCGCGCGTATGCGTCAGCAGCATGCCGTCGTGACTGGTCACTGGCAGGACAGCCAGGCGCAAAACCGTATCGGCTCGTGGATGCGTCAGGCGGTATCGAAACAAGATACCCGCCATCTGAAAGTGGTGCGTTTCGGTGACAACATGCGTGAAGTGGCGGTCACCGATGGCGATAAAGTCGCAGCACAAATCAAGTTCGGTTTCTCCGTCAATACATGGGCGGTGGGCGACCTGGTGCAGGTAGTGAATGAAATCAGCGATGGCGACGTGAGCGCGCTGGTAGACGAGTACGAAAGCCGTTACCGCCTGACGCCTGCGGCACAAATCAACGGCGACAAGCGCCAGAACGTGCTGGATGCCGCGCGCATTGAGCTTGGCATGAAGCGCTTCCTGGAACAGGGCGGCTTCCACGCCTTTACGACAACGTTTGAAGACCTCCACGGCCTGAAACAGCTCCCGGGTCTGGCAGTACAACGTCTGATGCAGCAGGGCTACGGCTTTGCAGGCGAAGGCGACTGGAAAACTGCCGCTCTGCTTCGCATCATGAAGGTGATGTCAACCGGTCTGCAGGGCGGCACCTCCTTTATGGAGGATTACACCTACCACTTCGAAAACGGCAACGACCTGGTACTCGGCTCGCACATGCTGGAAGTGTGCCCGTCTATTGCGGTGGAAGAGAAACCGATTCTTGACGTGCAGTACCTCGGCATTGGCGGTAAAGCCGATCCGGCTCGTCTGATCTTCAACACCCGCACGGGCCCGGCCATCAACGCCAGTCTGATCGACCTGGGCGATCGTTTCCGCCTGCTGGTGAACTGCGTCGATGCAGTTGAAACGCCGCATTCACTGCCAAAACTTCCTGTCGCCAACGCCCTGTGGAAAGCACAGCCAGACCTGCCAACCGCGTCAGAAGCCTGGATCCTGGCCGGTGGCGCGCACCACACGGTGTTCAGCCACGCGCTGGATCTGAATGACATGCGTCAGTTCGCCGAGCTGCACGATATCGAACTGACCGTGATTGATAACGACACCCGCCTGCCTGCGTTCAAAGATGCGCTGCGCTGGAACGAAGTCTATTACGGTTCGAAACGCTAAGTACGAAATGCCCGGTGGCACCGTGTTCACCGGGCAGGGAGACAACAATGTTAGACGATCTCAAACGACAGGTGCTCGAAGCCAACCTGGCGCTGCCGAAACATAACCTGGTGACCCTGACCTGGGGCAACGTCAGTGCCGTTGACCGCGAAAAAGGTGTGTTCGTGATCAAGCCCTCTGGCGTGGATTACACGGTGATGACGGCAGACGATATGGTGGTGGTCAGCATCGAAACGGGTGAAGTGGTGGAAGGCAACAAAAAACCCTCCTCCGATACGCCTACCCACCGTCTGCTGTATCAGTCATTCCCGACCATCGGCGGCATCGTGCATACCCATTCGCGTCACGCCACCATCTGGGCGCAGGCGGGCCAGTCCATTCCGGCCACGGGTACCACCCACGCGGATTACTTTTACGGCACCATTCCCTGCACGCGCTTAATGACCGAGGCGGAAATCAACGGTGAGTACGAGTGGGAAACCGGCAACGTGATTGTCGAAACCTTCGAAAAACAGGGTATCGACGCGGCGCAGATGCCTGGCGTGCTGGTGCACTCCCATGGTCCCTTCGCCTGGGGTAAAAACGCGGAAGACGCGGTACATAACGCCATCGTGTTGGAAGAGGTCGCCTATATGGGGATCTTCTGTCGCCAGCTCGCGCCACAGCTACCGGATATGCAGCAAACCCTGCTGGATAAGCATTACCTGCGCAAGCACGGCGCGAAAGCGTATTACGGGCAGTAGCTTGTAGGCCGGATAAGCGCAGCGCCATCCGGCAAAAAAGACACTGTATAAAACCCCAGCAAACACCCCTTAACCAGGCTATAATCAAGCCTGGTTTTGTTTATGGAATAACGGTGTGACGCAGGCGCAAGAAGGCTTTTTACTGACCCGGCACTGGCGGGATACACCCCAGGGCACTGAGGTTGAATTCTGGCTGGCGACGGACAGCGGCCCGGTGCACGTAACGCTGCCGCCGCAGGAGTCCGTGGCGTTTATTCCTGAATCGCACGTCGAAAAAGTCAAACAACTGCTGCGCGGCGAAAACGGCTGGCGCATCACCCCTCTTGAGCTGAAAGATTTCCACCGTCAGCCGGTATATGGCCTTTACTGTCGCGCCCATCGTCAACTGATGCGCTATGAAAAGCTGCTGCGCGAGGCGGGCGTAACGCTCTACGAAGCGGATATCCGCCCCCCCGAGCGTTTCCTGATGGAACGGTTTATTACCGCGCCCGTCTGGGTGGATGGCACAGCGCAAAACGGTCGCCTCGTTAACGCTCGTCTGAAGCCTAACCCGGGCTATCGCCCGCCGCTAAAATGGGTCTCCCTGGACATTGAAACCACCCGCCACGGCGAGCTGTACTGCATTGGTCTGGAAGGCTGCGGCGATCGGGTTGTGTACATGCTTGGGCCGCCAAATGGCGATGCGTCCACGCTGGATTTCCGGCTTGAATATGTCAATAGCCGACCCCAGCTGCTGGAGAAGCTTAACCAGTGGTTTGCCGACTACGATCCCGATGTCCTGATCGGCTGGAACGTGGTGCAGTTCGACCTGCGCGTGCTGCAAAAACATGCCGAGCGGTATCGCATTCCGCTGATACTCGGGCGCGGCAACGGCGAGCTGGAGTGGCGCGAGCACGGCTTTAAGAATGGCGTCTTCTTCGCCCAGGCCAATGGCCGCCTGATTATCGACGGCATCGAGGCACTGAAATCCGCCTTCTGGAACTTCTCGTCATTCTCTCTTGAAGCCGTAGCACAGGCGCTGCTTGGCGAGGGCAAATCCATTGACAACCCCTGGGACAGAATGGATGAGATTGACCGACGCTTTAACGAAGATAAACCGGCGCTCGCCACCTATAACCTGAAAGATTGCGAGCTGGTTACGCAGATTTTCCACAAAACCGAGATCATGCCATTCCTGCTGGAGCGCGCGACGGTAAACGGCCTCGCGGCCGACAGGCACGGCGGCTCGGTAGCGGCCTTTAGCCACCTCTATTTCCCCCGCATGCACCGGGCAGGGTACGTTGCCCCCAACCTCGGGGACGTACCGCCACAGGCCAGCCCCGGCGGGTATGTGATGGACTCCCGGCCAGGGCTTTACGATTCGGTGCTGGTTCTGGATTATAAAAGCCTGTATCCGTCGATTATCCGCACGTACCTGATTGACCCGGTGGGGCTGGTGGAAGGGATGGCGCAGCCGGACGACGCGCACAGCACTGAAGGCTTTCTCGGCGCCCGTTTCTCGCGTGAAAAACACTGCCTGCCTGAAATTGTGGGAAACATCTGGCACGGGCGCGACGAGGCGAAGCGTCACGGCAATAAGCCCCTCTCGCAGGCGCTGAAAATCATTATGAATGCTTTTTACGGCGTGCTGGGCACCAGCGCCTGCCGCTTTTTCGACCCCAGACTGGCGTCATCCATCACCATGCGCGGGCATGAAATCATGCGTCAAACCAAAGCGCTGATTGAATCCCGGGGCTATGACGTCATTTATGGCGATACCGACTCCACCTTTGTCTGGCTGAAAGCCGCCCATTCTGAAGAGGACGCCGCGCGAATCGGCAAAGAACTGGTCGCCTTCGTGAACGCCTGGTGGCGCGAAAGTTTGCAAAAAGAGCGGTTAACCAGCACGTTAGAACTGGAATTTGAAACCCATTTCGCCCGCTTTTTAATGCCCACCATTCGCGGTACCGACCAGGGCAGCAAGAAGCGCTACGCCGGGCTGATTCAGGAAGGTGACACGCAGCGGATGGTGTTCAAAGGGCTGGAGACGGTTCGCACCGACTGGACCCCGCTGGCGCAGCAGTTCCAGCAAACGCTTTACCTGCGGGTATTCCGCAACGAGCCCTATCAGGATTACGTGCGCGAAACCATCGCCAGCCTGATGGCGGGTGATCTGGATAACCAACTGGTTTACCGCAAACGCCTGCGCCGCCCGCTGGCAGAGTATCAACGTAATGTGCCTCCCCACGTACGCGCCGCGCGCCTGGCGGATGAAGAGAACGTGAAGCGCGGCCGCGCCCCGCAGTATCAGAACCGGGGGACGATCAAATACGTCTGGACAATTAACGGTCCGGAACCGGTGGATTATCAATACTCACCGCTCGATTACGATCACTACCTGACGCGTCAGCTTCAGCCGGTCGCCGACGGAATTTTGCCCTTCATCGACGACGATTTTGCTACACTAGTGACAGGGCAACTTGGCCTATTTTGACACGTGACGAAATGGCTGCCATCCAGTACCATAGCGCCCTTTCCATTCCCGGACCCATTTTTCGATGACCGTCTTTTTTTGACGGGGGTCGAACTATTGCCTGCAATTAAAGATTAGAGCCGAACAACTATGCCTTTTACACTTGGTCAACGCTGGATCAGCGATACAGAAAGCGAACTTGGATTAGGAACCGTCGTTGCCGTCGATGCGCGTATGGTTACCCTCCTCTTCCCTGCCACCGGTGAAAACCGCCTGTACGCTCGCAATGACTCCCCTGTAACCCGCGTGATGTTCAATCCGGGTGACACCGTGACCAGCCATGACGGCTGGCAGCTCAAGATTGAAGACGTAAAAGAAGAGAATGGACTGCTCGCTTACATTGGTACGCGTCTTGATACAGACGAAGCCAATGTCATCCTGCGTGAAGTGCTGCTCGACAGCAAACTGGTTTTCAGTAAGCCGCAGGACCGCCTGTTTGCCGGGCAAATTGACCGTATGGATCGCTTCTCGCTGCGCTATCGCGCGCGCAAGTTCCAGAGTGAACAGTACCGTATGCCGTGGAGCGGCCTGCGCGGTCAGCGCACCAGCCTGATCCCCCACCAGCTGAATATCGCCCATGACGTGGGCCGTCGCCATGCCCCTCGCGTACTGCTGGCCGATGAAGTGGGCCTGGGTAAAACCATTGAAGCGGGTATGATCCTGCATCAACAGCTGCTTTCCGGTGCCGCCGAGCGCGTGCTGATCGTGGTGCCTGAAACCCTGCAGCACCAGTGGCTGGTCGAGATGCTTCGCCGCTTTAACCTGCGCTTCTCCCTGTTTGACGACGAACGCTATGCCGAAGCGCAGCACGACGCCGACAACCCGTTTGAAACCGAACAGCTGGTCATTTGCTCCCTGGACTTCGTGCGCCGCAGCAAGCAGCGTCTTGAGCACCTGTGCGATGCCGAGTGGGACATTATGGTCGTTGACGAAGCGCACCATTTAGTCTGGAGCGAAGACGCGCCAAGCCGCGAGTATATGGCTATCGAACAGCTTGCGGAGCGCGTCCCTGGCGTCCTGCTGCTGACCGCAACGCCGGAACAGCTGGGTCTGGAAAGCCACTTCGCACGTCTGCGCCTGCTCGACCCAAACCGTTTCCACGATTTCGGGCAGTTCGTGGAAGAACAGAATAACTACCGTCCGGTCGCGGATGCCGTGGCCATGCTGCTGGCAGGCAATCGTCTTTCTAATGAGGAACTCAACACCCTGAGCGAGCTGATTGGCGAGCAGGATATTGAACCGCTGCTGCAGGCCGCGAATAGCGATAGCGATAACGCGGAGCCTGCGCGTAAAGAGCTCATCGACATGCTAATGGACCGCCACGGCACCAGCCGCGTGCTGTTCCGCAACACCCGTAACGGCGTGAAAGGGTTCCCGAAACGCGAGCTGCATACCATCAAGCTGCCGCTACCCACCCAGTATCAGACGGCGATCAAAGTCTCTGGCATTATGGGCGCGCGCAAAACCCAGGAAGAGCGCGCCCGCGACATGCTCTACCCGGAACAAATCTACCAGGAATTCGAAGGCGATACCGGCACCTGGTGGAACTTCGACCCGCGCGTGGAGTGGCTGATGGGCTACCTGACCGCCCACCGCTCCCAGAAGGTGCTGGTGATCTGCGCCAAAGCGGCTACCGCGCTGCAGCTGGAGCAGGTGCTGCGCGAGCGTGAAGGTATTCGCGCCGCCGTGTTCCACGAAGGGATGTCCATCGTTGAACGTGACCGCGCCGCGGCGTGGTTTGGTGAAGAGGACAGTGGCGCACAGGTTCTGCTGTGCTCGGAAATCGGTTCTGAAGGCCGTAACTTCCAGTTTGCCAGTAATCTGGTGATGTTCGATCTGCCGTTCAATCCGGATCTGCTGGAACAGCGTATCGGTCGTCTGGATCGTATCGGCCAGGCGCATGATATTCAGATCCACGTGCCGTATCTGGAAAAAACTGCCCAGTCCGTGCTGGTGCGCTGGTTCCACGAAGGTCTGGATGCGTTTGAGCATACCTGCCCGACGGGCCGCACCATTTACGATCAGGTGCATAGCGATCTGATCGGCTACCTGGCCGCACCGGAAAACAGTGACGGATTTGACGATCTGATCAAATCCTGCCGCGAGAAGCATGAAGCGCTGAAAGCGCAGCTTGAGCAGGGTCGCGACCGCCTGCTGGAAATTCACTCCAACGGCGGTGAGAAAGCGCAGGCGCTGGCTGAAAGCATTGAAGAACAAGATGATGACACCAGTCTGATCAGCTTCTCCATGAACCTGTTCGACATCGTCGGAATTAACCAGGACGATCGGGGCGAGAACCTGATTGTCCTGACCCCGTCCGATCACATGCTGGTGCCGGATTTCCCGGGCCTGCCGGAAGATGGTTGTACTATCACCTTCGAGCGTGATGTGGCGCTGTCCCGCGAAGATGCTCAGTTCATCACCTGGGAACACCCGCTGATCCGTAACGGACTGGATCTGATCCTTTCCGGCGATACCGGTAGCAGCACGATTTCACTCCTCAAGAACAAGGCACTGCCGGTGGGTACGCTGCTGGTAGAACTGATCTACGTTGTGGAAGCCCAGGCACCGAAACAGCTCCAGCTGACCCGCTTCCTGCCGCCAACGCCTGTGCGTCTGCTGCTGGATAAAAACGGTACCAACCTGGCAGGGCAAGTTGAATTCGAGAGTTTCAACCGTCAGCTGAGCGCGGTGAATCGCCATACGGGCAGCAAGCTGGTGAATGCGGTACAGCAGGACGTGCATGCCATTCTGCAGCTGGGCGAAAGCCAGATCGAGAAAGCGGCCCGTGCGCTGATCGATGCTGCACGCACCGAGGCCGATGAGAAACTCTCAGCGGAGCTGTCCCGTCTGGAAGCGCTGAAGGCGGTGAACCCGAACATCCGTGACGATGAACTGGCTGCCATTGAAAGCAACCGTCAGCAAATTATGGAAAGCCTGAATCAGGCGGGCTGGCGACTGGACGCATTGCGTCTGATTGTTGTCACGCATCAGTAAGCGGAGCAAAAAAATGGTAATGGAGCCCTACAATCCGCCGATGGATCCCTGGCTGGTCATCCTGTATCAGGATGAACACATTATGGTAGTTAACAAGCCGAGCGGCCTGTTGTCCGTACCGGGGCGTCTGGATGAGCACAAAGACAGCGTGATGACGCGCATTCAGCGCGATCATCCACAGGCGGAATCTGTGCATCGTCTGGATATGGCAACCAGCGGCGTGATTGTGGTGGCGCTCAATAAAGCGGCGGAGCGCGAGCTGAAGCGCCAGTTCCGCGAGCGCGAGCCGAAGAAGCAGTACGTGGCGCGCGTCTGGGGACATCCTGCACAGGCAGAAGGGTTGGTCGATCTGCCGCTGATCTGCGACTGGCCGAACCGGCCTAAGCAGAAGGTCTGCTATGAAACCGGCAAGGCCGCGCAGACCGAGTATGAAGTGCTGGAGTACGCGCCGGATAACACCGCGCGCGTACTCCTTAAGCCGATTACCGGACGTTCACACCAGCTGCGCGTGCATATGCTTGCGCTGGGTCATCCGATTTTAGGCGACCGGTTTTACGCGCCGCCGGAAGCGCTGGCGTTAGCACCGCGTCTGCAGCTTCACGCCCAGACGCTGACCATTACCCATCCGGCCTTCGGTAACACGATGACGTTTAACGCCCCGGTGGACTTCTGAAAAAAGGGCCCGACAGTGTCGGGCCCTTTTTTATTTGAAACCTTTCTTCTCTTTAATCAGCTCGTAAGCCTTCTGAATTTCCTGCGCTTTCTGCTTCGCCATCTCCATCATTTCCGGCGGTAAGCCTTTCGCGACCAGTTTGTCCGGGTGATGCTCGCTCATCAGCTTGCGATAGGCGCGTTTGATGGTGGTTTGATCGTCAGTGGGTTTCACGCCAAGTACGTTGCACGCATCGTCCAGCGTCGGTCCACGCTGCGCCTGCTGCCATGCACCGCCGGAAGACTGCTGGTGATACCCCCCGCCAAACTGCGCGCCGCCCTGCATCATGCGTAAGAACTGGTCGAACTGCATTCGGGAGATGCCCAACTCTTCTGCAATGACGTACAGAACATCACGTTCATTAGGGTGCAGTGAACCGTCAGCAAACGCCGCCTGGATTTGAATTTCCAGAAACATCCGAATTAAATCAAAACGTCCGAAGCAGATGCTGCGGAACTGACGCATTTTTTCACGCAGCGGATAGTTATCTGATTTCCCAATGCGAAACGCATTCTGCGCGGCCACACGGGATTCACCATGCAAATTCATGCGGTCCATAAAGATGCTGGCGATTTGAATATCGGCTTCGGTCACGCGGCCTTTGGATTTGGTTAAATGCCCCATGACTTCAAAGGTGGTGGAGAAAAAGAGTGACTGGCGCTCGCGCTGATTCGCAAACCAGGCCATTTTGCGGCTGCGCGCCTTATCAAACATATGACCGATAATGAGCCCAAGAACGATTCCCCAGAACCCGGCACCCATGATGATGGCGAACGCAACGCCGATTATTTTACCCCAATACTGCATATACTCCCCGGATAGTCATATTCCTGGCCGACGCAACGTCATCATCACAGTGTTCAAGCCACGGTCAATTGAAGGACATCGCCTATAATTTGCTTTATCATACTCGTCATTCGATAGCGAGCCTAACACTCTGGCACGCAAACGGGCAGGATTAACGCTGGTACTGCGCTGATGAGTAAGATAGTCTCTGAGCGTTTGTAAGCCGTAGCCACTGATGACGGAACAATAAAATACAACGTATGAAAAAACGTATCCCCACCCTTCTGGCCACAATGATTGGCACCGCCCTGTACAGTCAACAGGGGCTGGCGGCCGATCTCGCCTCGCAGTGTATGCTTGGCGTTCCAAGTTATAATCGCCCACTGGTGCAGGGTGATACAAATAGCTTGCCGGTAACCATTACTGCAGACAGTTCTAAGGGTACTTATCCTGACAACGCCACGTTTACGGGCAATGTGGATATTAACCAGGGCAATAGCCGCCTGCAGGCAGATGAAGTGCAGTTGCACCAGAAGCAGCCGGAAGGCGCGGCCGAGCCGGTACGAACGGTGGATGCGCTGGGTAATGTGCACTATGACGACAATCAGGTCATCCTGAAAGGTCCGAAAGCCTGGTCAAACCTGAATACGAAAGATACTAACGTCTGGGAAGGTGATTACCAGATGGTGGGTCGCCAGGGACGCGGTAAAGCGGACCTGATGAAACAGCGCGGTGAAAACCGCTATACGATCCTGGAAAATGGCTCCTTTACCTCCTGTTTGCCAGGGTCAAACACCTGGAGCGTGCTCGGGAGCGAAGTGATCCACGACCGTGAAGAGCAGGTCGCGGAGATCTGGAACGCCCGCTTTAAGCTGGGTCCGGTACCGGTATTCTACAGCCCTTATCTTCAGCTTCCCGTGGGTGACAAGCGTCGCTCGGGTTTCCTGATCCCCAATGCCAAATACAGCACTTCGAACTACTTTGAGTTCTACCTGCCGTATTACTGGAACATCGCGCCCAACATGGACGCCACGATCACGCCGCACTATATCCATAAGCGCGGCAACGTCATGTGGGAGAACGAGTTCCGCTACCTGACTCAGGCCGGTGCGGGTCTGATGGAGCTGGATTATCTGCCGTCAGATAAAGTCTTCCAGGATGAGCACCCGACCGAAGGCGACAAGCACCGCTGGATGTATTTCTGGCAGCATGCCGGGGTACTGGATCAGGTCTGGCGTTTTAACGTCGACTATACCAAGGTCAGCGATCCTTACTACTTTAATGACTTTGACTCCAAGTACGGTTCAAGTACCGATGGTTATGCCACGCAGAAATTCAGCGTTGGCTATGCCATTCAAAACTTTAACGCCACGGTGTCAACCAAGCAGTTCCAGGTCTTTAATACCCAAACAGCAAGTACCTACGGTGCTGAACCGCAACTGGACGTGAACTGGTACCAAAACGATGTCGGTCCTTTCGACACCCACGTCTACGCCCAGGCGGTGCATTTCGTTAATACCAACTCGGATATGCCAGAATCCACACGCGTTCATATTGAGCCGACGGTCAACCTGCCCTGGTCAAATGACTGGGCAAGTCTGAATACCGAAGCCAAGCTCATGGCGACGCACTATCAGCAGAAAAATCTGGACTGGTACAACAATCGCTATGGTACCGATCTTGAAGAATCAGTAAACCGTACGCTTCCCCAGTTTAAGATGGACGGTAAACTGATTTTCGAACGTGATATGGCACTCCTGGCGGATGGCTATACTCAGACGCTTGAACCGCGTATGCAGTATCTTTACGTGCCTTATCGCGATCAGAGCAAGATTCAGAACTACGACTCCTCTTTCCTGCAATCGGACTATAGCGGCCTGTTCCGCGACCGTACCTACGGTGGTCTCGACCGAATTGCTTCCGCTAACCAGTTAACGACCGGTGTCACAACGCGCGTTTATGATGAATCTGCCGTTGAACGTTTTAACGTTTCTGTTGGTCAAATTTACTATTTCACCGAGTCTCGTACGGGTGATGACGACATTAACTGGGAGAAAGACAACAAAACGGGTTCACTGGTGTGGGCGGGTGATACCTACTGGCGCATGACCGATCGCTGGGGTCTGCGCGGTGGGTTGCAGTACGATACGCGACTGGACAATATCGCGACGAGCAGTGCAGCTATTGAATACCGTCGTGATGAAGACCGTATGATGCAGTTGACGTACCGTTATGCCAGTCCTGAATATATTCAGGCGACATTGCCGAACTACGCCAATGCTGACCAATACAAAGATGGGATTTCGCAGGTGGGTGGCGCAGCAAGCTGGCCTATCGCCGATCGCTGGTCAATCGTAGGCGCTTACTACTTTGACACTAACGCCAATAAACCTGCTGACCAGATGGTGGGTCTGCAATATAACTCCTGCTGTTATGCGCTGCGTGTCGGCTACGAACGTAAGCTTAACGGCTGGGATACTCAAAACAATCAGAGCAAATACGATAACGTGATTGGCTTTAATGTCGAACTGCGCGGCCTGAGTTCCAACTACGGCCTGGGCACCCAGCAGATGCTGCGTTCGAACATCCTGCCATACCGTAGTTCCTTGTAATGTATTTGATTTACAACGTAATCCGCTTTGCGGTTAATTGAAATGGAAAAAGTATGAAGAACTGGAAAACGCTGCTGCTCGGTGTCGCTATGGTTGCGAATACCAGCTTCGCGGCCCCCCAGGTTGTTGATAAGGTCGCCGCTGTTGTTAACAACGGCGTCGTGCTCGAAAGTGACGTTGACGGTCTGATGAAATCTGTGAAGCTCAATTCGGGCGAAGCAGGTCAGCAACTTCCGGATGACGCCACGCTGCGCCATCAGATCCTGGAACGACTGATCATGGATCAGATCGTTCTGCAGATGGGTCAGAAAATGGGCGTGAAGGTGACTGACGAGCAACTCGATCAGGCCATCACTAACATCGCAAAGCAAAACAACATGTCTCTGGATCAGATGCGCAGTCGTCTGGCCTATGACGGCATCAGCTACGCCACCTACCGCAACCAGATCCGTAAAGAGATGCTGATTTCGGAAGTGCGTAACAATGAAGTCCGTCGTCGCGTCACGATCCTGCCGCAGGAAGTGGACGCGCTGGCAAAACAGGTGGGTAACCAGAACGATGCGAGCACAGAGCTGAACCTGAGCCACATTCTGATCCCACTGCCAGAGAACCCAACCTCCGATCAGGCTGCGGAAGCAGAAAGTCAGGCACGTTCTATTGTCGAACAGGCGCGTAACGGCGGCGACTTTGGCAAGCTGGCTATCACATACTCCGCTGACCAACAGGCGCTGAAAGGCGGCCAGATGGGCTGGGGACGTATTCAGGAGCTGCCATCCATCTTTGCCCAAGCGCTGAGTACGGCGAAGAAAGGCGATATCGTGGGTCCAATCCGTTCCGGTGTGGGCTTCCACATTCTGAAAGTGAACGATCTGCGTGGTCAGAGCCAGAACATTTCCGTGACTGAAGTTCACGCTCGCCATATTCTGCTCAAACCGTCACCGATCATGACTGACGATCAGGCACGTGCGAAGCTGGAGCAGATTGCGGCAGACATTAAGAGCGGTAAAACCTCGTTTGCCAATGCCGCGAAGGAGTTCTCTCAGGATCCAGGCTCTGCTAATCAGGGCGGCGATCTGGGCTGGGCTGCAGCAGATATTTACGATCCTGCCTTCCGCGATGCGCTGATGAAGCTGAACAAAGGCCAGATCAGTGCTCCGGTACACTCTTCATTTGGCTGGCATCTGATCGAGCTGATGGACACCCGTAACGTGGATAAAACGGATGCGGCGCAGAAAGACCGCGCTTACCGTATGCTGTTTAACCGTAAGTTCTCTGAAGAAGCGGCAACCTGGATGCAGGAACAACGCGCCAGTGCTTACGTGAAAGTTCTGAGTAACTAATGAAACCGCATCGTGTTGTGATCACCCCCGGCGAACCCGCCGGGATTGGGCCAGACCTCGTTGTCCAGCTCGCCCAGCGAAGCTGGCCGGTGGAACTGGTTGTCTGCGCAGATGCAACACTGTTACAAGACCGGGCGAAGCTGCTCGGTCTGCCTTTAACGCTTATTCCTTACGTTGAAGGCAGACAGCCAGCACCACAGCAAGCCGGTACGCTCACGGTTCTTTCTGTCCCTCTTCGTACACCGGTAATTCCAGGCCAGCTCAGCACGGAAAACGGCCACTACGTCGTGGAAACCCTCGCGCGCGCCTGCGACGGTTGCCTGAAGGGTGAATTTGCTGCCCTGATCACCGGCCCCGTGCACAAGGGCGTCATCAACGAAGCGGGTATCCCCTTTACCGGGCACACGGAATTCTTTGAAGAGCGCTCGCACAGCCCGAAAGTAGTGATGATGCTGGCGACGGAGGCAATGCGCGTTGCGCTCGTGACCACCCATCTGCCTGTTAAGGCCATTCCTGATGCCATCACCCCGGCACTGCTGCGGGAGATCATCGGGATCCTGCATCATGACCTGCAAACCAAATTCGGCATCAAACAGCCACACGTTCTGGTTTGCGGCCTGAATCCGCATGCGGGAGAAGGTGGACACATGGGCACCGAAGAGATCGACACCATTATTCCGGTGCTTGAAGAAATGCGCGCTAAAGGGATGAATCTTAGCGGGCCGCTCCCTGCGGACACGCTTTTTCAGCCGAAATACCTGGATAATGCCGACGCCGTCCTCGCGATGTACCACGATCAGGGCCTGCCCGTGCTAAAATACCAGGGCTTTGGCCGCGGGGTGAATATCACTCTCGGTTTACCCTTTATTCGAACGTCCGTTGACCACGGTACTGCGCTGGATCTGGCAGGACAGGGGAAAGCGGATGTCGGCAGTTTTATTACGGCGCTTAATCTCGCCATCAAAATGATTGTTAATACTCAATGACTAATCGAGTCCATCAGGGCCACTTAGCCCGAAAACGCTTCGGGCAAAACTTCCTCAACGATCAGTTCGTGATCGAAAGCATTGTTTCGGCTATTAATCCGCAAAAAGGTCAGGCTATGGTCGAAATCGGTCCGGGCCTTGCTGCACTGACCGAGCCGGTAGGCGAACGCCTCGACGAGCTGACCGTCATCGAACTGGACCGCGATCTTGCCGCACGCCTGCAAACGCACCCGTTCCTCGGACCGAAGCTGACCATCTACCAGCAGGACGCCATGACCATGAACTTTGGCGAACTGTCGGAGAAAATGGGTCAGCCGCTGCGCGTCTTCGGCAACCTGCCGTACAACATCTCCACGCCGCTCATGTTCCACCTGTTTAGCTATACTGATGCCATTGCCGATATGCACTTCATGTTGCAAAAAGAGGTGGTTAACCGTCTGGTTGCAGGGCCGAACAGTAAAGCGTATGGTCGTTTAAGCGTGATGGCACAATATTACTGTAACGTGATCCCGGTACTCGAAGTGCCGCCGTCAGCGTTCACACCACCACCGAAAGTGGATTCAGCGGTTGTGCGCCTTGTGCCACATAAAACGAAACCCTATCCGGTTAAAGATCTGCGTGTCCTCAGCCGCATTACCACAGAAGCCTTTAACCAGCGCCGTAAAACGATCCGTAACAGCCTGAGCAATTCATTTACCGTTGAGGTGTTAGCCGAGCTGGGGATCGACCCGGCAATGCGTGCGGAGAACATTTCCGTAGAGCAGTACTGCAAGCTGGCTAATTACATCAGCGAAAATGCGCCGCCGAAGGAGAGTTAAGCCATGATTGATTCGCCCCGCGTATGTGTCCATGTACAAAGCGTCTATGTTGAATCGCAATCCTCACCCGATGAAGAGCGTTTTGTCTTTGCTTACACCGTGACCATTCGCAATCTGGGGCGGATGCCCGTGCAGCTGCGCGGGCGCTACTGGCTTATCACCAACGGCAATGGCCGCGAAATTGAAGTTCAGGGTGAAGGTGTCGTGGGCGAACAGCCCCACATCGCCCCTGGCGAAGAGTACCAGTACACCAGCGGTGCGGTGATTGAAACGCCGCTGGGTACCATGCAAGGCCATTACGAAATGGTCGACGTCGATGGCAATGTGTTCCGCGTTGCTATTCCTGTGTTCCGTCTCGCCGTAACCACACTCATTCATTAATCTAATGTCTACATATCTGATTGGCGACGTTCACGGTTGCTACGATGAACTGATCGCATTGTTAAAACAGGTCGACTTTACGCCAGGGCAGGACACCCTCTGGCTGACGGGCGATTTAGTCGCGCGCGGCCCGGGCTCGCTTGAGGTTTTACGTTTCGTCAAATCGCTGGGCGATAGCGTGCGCATGGTGCTGGGCAATCACGATCTCCATCTGCTGGCCGTGTTTGCCGGGATCAGCCGCAACAAGCCTAAAGATCGCCTCACTCCGCTGCTGGAAGCGCCAGACGCGGACGATCTGATTAACTGGCTGCGCCGTCAGCCCTTGTTGCAGGTCGACGAGGATAAAAAACTGGTCATGGCCCATGCCGGGATCACCCCGCAATGGGATCTTGAGACGGCAAAAACCTGTGCGCGTGACGTAGAAGCGGTACTGGCGAGCGACTCGTATCCCTTCTTCCTGGATGCCATGTACGGCGATATGCCGAACCACTGGAGCGAAGAGCTCAGCGGTCTGGCCCGCCTGCGCTTTATCACCAATGCGTTCACCCGCATGCGATTCTGCTTCCCGAACGGGCAGCTGGACATGTATTCCAAGGAAACGCCGGAAAGCGCGCCTGCCCCCCTCAAACCGTGGTTTGCCATTCCGGGGCCGGTTACAACCGAATACAGCATAGCGTTTGGTCACTGGGCGGCACTGGAGGGCAAAGGCATGCCAGAGGGTATCTACGGTCTGGATACCGGCTGCTGCTGGGGAGGCGAGTTAACCTGCTTACGCTGGGAAGATAAAGCTTACTTCGTGCAGCCATCCAACCGACAGCAGGACTCAGGGGAGAGTGAGGCCGTCGCCTCCTGATGAATCCCCCTCACCCAGGGTGAGGGGGAAAAACTTAACGACGTTCCAGAATCTCGAAGCAGTAGCTGTGGGAGTTCTGCGCATCGGCGTCGTGGAATTCACTGAATACGGATTCCCACTCGTCCGGATCGTAATCCGGGAAATGGGTATCCCCTTCCACTTCCGCATCAATGTGGGTCAGATACAGCTTCTGCGCTTTAGGCAGGAACTGCTCATACACACGACCACCGCCGATCACCATGATCTCTTCGGCATCACCGCAGGCAGCAATCGCTTCATCTACGGACTTAACCCATTCGACGCGATCGTCAGTACCCGGCTGGCTACTGATAACGATATTCTTACGGCCCGGCAATGGACGACCAATCGACTCCCAGGTCAGGCGGCCCATCACTACCGGCTTGTTTAACGTCGTACGTTTAAACCATGCGAGATCGGCAGGCAGGTTCCACGGCATGGCATTTTCCATACCGATAACGCGGTCTACCGCCAGCGCTGCAATCAGACTGATCATTGAAAATTTCCCGGATGCAAAAAATTGCCGCCACTATACGGAAAGCTTAATCTTTCGTCGACTGGCGGCAGAGTAAAGATACAGAAATTTTTTAATATTGCTGGCAACGCCACTTCACACTGAAGGTTTACTCTCGGGCTCGTCAGCCGGATCGCCGGTATGCTTGCCCTCTTCCGTCCCCTGCCAGCCATGACGCTGGATCAGCGACAGATGATTACGGTCCTCATTGATGATTTCCGTCAGCATCGCACTGGTGCGTTTAAACACCGCCGCCCGCTCTGTGGCCGTGCTGCCTGCCATCGCCGCCATCTCTTCCACCATCCCGGTGTTAAAGCGGCGGAACAGATCCGCACGTTCGCGCGCTTCATACGCCCCGAGCCCCAGATTCTCGAGCGCCATACGCCCGGATTTCAGCGCACCTTCGAATGTTTCACGCTCGGGTGCCTCAACGCCTGCCTGACGTAGCCGGATGTAATGATCCACATCGCGCGCGCGGGAAATGATCGTCAGCGCCGGGAAATGTTCTTTTACCAGCTCCACCATCTGTATGCTGGTCTCCGGATCGTCAATGGCGTTAATCAACACCTCCGCTTTTGCGGCCCCCGCGGATTCCAGCAGATCGACACGGGTGGCATCACCGTAAAACACTTTCATATCAAATTTACGCAGCGTATCGACATGGTCGGGATCGTGGTCGAGGATGACCATTTTCACCCCACTCGACAGCAGCAAACGCCCTACGATCTGTCCGTAGCGACCAAAACCAGCGATGATCACGCGTGGCTGCTCCTCGTCGATTTCATCGGCTTCGCGCTCCTGATCGCTACCCGATTTTTCGAGGCGAGTCAGCACCACCAGCAGAACAGGCGTTGCCGCCATCGAGAGTGCGACCGCCAGCGTCAGCGCTTTTGCCCACTCAGGATCCAGCACGTTTGCCATCTGCGCGGCGCCAAAGACCACGAACGCAAATTCACTCCCCTGCCCCAGCAGTACGGCAAACCAGCTGCGCTGTTTACCCGGCACATTTAATGGCCGCGCAATCAGCCACAGCATTGCCATTTTAATGACCAGGAAACTGACCAGCAGGATGATAATCCGCAGCGGGTGTGTGACCAGCGTGCCAAAGTCGACGGACATCCCCACGCCGATGAAAAACAGTCCCAGCAGCAACCCTTTGAACGGCTCAATATCGCTTTCCAGCGCGTGCCGGTATTCAGAGCTTGCCAGCAGAACGCCCGCAAGGAATGCCCCCATCGCCATCGACAGCCCGGCTTCTTCCAGCAGCAAACCAAAACCAAAGACCAGGAACAGTGCCACGGCGCTGAATACTTCGCGCAGACCCGAGCGGGCGACGAAACGCAGCAGCGGACGGGTCACGTAGCGGCCCAGCAGGACCACCAGTGCCAGCGCCCCTACAACCTTCAGTGCCGACAGCGCGAACGCGCCCAGCGTGGTGGAGGAGCCGCTTGCCGCCAGCAACGGGATCATCGCCACCAGCGGAATCGCCGCTATATCCTGGAACAGCAGCACCGAGAATGCACTGCGCCCCATCTGGGAGACCGTCAGGTTTCGCTCGTTCATCGCCTGCATGGCAATAGCCGTCGAGGAGAGCGCCAGCGTCATGCCGATGAGCTCAGCCACTTTCCAGTCCATTCCCAGCAGGATGCAGAACCCGCCCAGCAGCAAGCCGCAGGCCACCATCTGCAATGCCCCGCCGCCAAATACCGAGGCGCGAAGTTTCCACAGGCGCTGCGGATCGAGCTCCAGACCAATCACAAACAGCATCAGCACAACACCGATTTCAGCGAAATGGAGAATCGCCTCTGCATCCGTAACCAGACGAAAACCCCACGGCCCAATGACGCAGCCCGCAATCAGGTAGCCGAGAACCGAGCCCAGCCCCAGGCGTACCGCCACGGGCACAATCAGCGCCGCCGCGCCGAGATAAATCAGCGCCTGTATCAGCGTATGGCTATCCATGGTGCGTCTCCTGCCACTCAAGTAAGCGTTGTTTGTAATGGCGAGCCTGCGCCTGCAGCGTTTCATCGTCGCAAACAAACGTGCAGTGCATCGCAAAAGGTGGGATCCAGTTCAAACCACAATAGAGTGCAGTGGCCTGTAGCGGCTGGGCCAACACGTCAAACCCCGGGAAAGAACCAATATCAAAGTGACTTTCTCCTCCGCCAGTGGTCACCGCCCACATCAGGCTTTTCCCTTTTAGCGCATTGCCATTGTGGCCATACGCCCAACCGTGGGAGAAGACTTTATCAATCCACAGTTTCAGGAGCGGAGGCGTGCTGTACCACTGCATTGGATGCTGCCAGATAATCAGATCGGCACGGGAGAGCGCATCCTGTTCAGCAGCGATATCGATATTAAAATCGGGATAAAGTTGATAGAGGGAACGTATCTCTACGTTATCAAGCGTCCTTACCTGCTCAAGCATCCGCTTATTCGCATGCGAGTGCTGCGGATAAGGGTGCGCGTAAATTATGAGTATCATCAAATGACCTGTCTTCTTCTCTTCTTGTAGCAGTGAGTGTAGACAGTTAACCCGCCCGGTGAAAGGGTCAACAGGCCGCGTAAAGGTAAAACGCAACTATTGGCAACCCTCCTTCCTGGCGGGTATAGCAGACCTCAAACCAACAAAAATAACTGTTATCAGATGATACTTGAAATGAATAATTAAGCGCTAAAGCATATAAGCAAGTGATCAATTAAGAAAATATAAAATTATTCTTTAGCAAAATGATCTATACATAACACATTGAAAAATTAATAATTTTACGCTTTTTATCGTTGAATCATTCTTTTAAGTAGCCCAGAAGCGCTATTTTAAGTCATTAATTAGCGCCACTTCTTTTCAAATGGACGTGTAAATGCGCAACAAAATATTCAAATTAAACAAGACCACAAAAACCCTGGGAAATATATTTCCTGCTTTACTTATATTCACACCGGTAGTGGCCTTCGCTACAACGATTGATAAATCCACTTCTGTCCCACAAACATTCTCCACCGATACCGAATATGCTATTAACCAAGATATCACCATCTCGTCGTCCTCGGGAAGCGAGAATGCAGTTTCTGTTTCAGGATACAACGTCACAACGATTACCAATAAGGGAAATATTGCTGCTTCCTCTGGTAACGGCCTGAATATTAATACCTCCGCACAACGCGTCACCGTCAACAATGAGGAAGGTGCAACAATTTCCTCGACCGGTTCTACAGGGATTAACATTCAGTCCATGCAAGGGGATCTGGTTAATAACGGAACTATATCCGGTTTTGAAAATGGTATTTACGTCAGCCAGGACTCCTCAGCCTTAAATATTACAAATGGTGCCACCGGGACGATTAAAGGTAACACAGCGATCAGTGCCCATGTCGGGATTGCCATAGCTAATGAAGGCACCCTTATCGGCACGGAAAATGATGGCATACGCCTGAGCGACGGTAACACCAAAATTATCAACACCGGAACCGTGCAGGGCGCTCAAAACGGCATCTATGTAACGGATACTGCGAAAGTCGATATTACCAACAGCGGCTCTATTGGGAGTGGTGGCACAGCAATCACCTTTGCCAGCAGCAAAAATAATACGCTGGTGCTTAATACGGGCTCTTCACTGACGGGTGACGTGGTTTCTGGCATCTCAACAGGAAATACGATTACGCTGGCAGGGACCGGCAATGAAGATAGCAATTTTGTTGGCTTATCTAAAGACGATGGCTTCGCCTCTTTAGAAATGGACGGCGAAAGCTGGGCGCTTTCAGGCAATATCGATATTATCGGTTCCGGCGATTCCCTTCTGGTCAACAGCGGTGATTTAGTCCTGTCAGGCGCCGTCGCGAATGCCGGTAATACCCTCGTTGCAAAAGATGCCTCTCTCCAGCTTGGTGATGGCAAGAACACCGCCACGCTGAGCGGTGGCCTGACCAACAACGGCACCGTTATTTTTAATCAGGGTAGTTCCTCCACATTCGCCACCGGCATTACCGGCAGCGGTAATGTCGAAAAAGCAGATTCAAATACCCTGACGCTCTCCGGCAATAATAGCTACACGGGAAATACTGTTCTGCATAGCGGCACGACGCTGATCGCCAGTGGTGCAACGCTCGGCGTGAAAGGCAGTAACGCCACCGTCACCGTTGAAAATGGTGCAGCGTTTGCCACGGCAGGTGAAGTGAATAACAACATTGATATCCTGACCGGCGGTACGCTGGCGGCATGGAATGCGATTCAGGGTAACACGACCTTGAGCGTTTCAGGTATCGATACGGTCAACGGCAACGTTACCAACGGTGGCACGCTGTTACTCGGCGCGGCCAATAACAGTGTTGGCAACAATTTCATCATAAACGGCGACTACACGGGTTCTTCTGGTAGCCAGATCGTAATGAACAGTAGCCTGGGCGAAGATAACGCACCAACCGACCACCTCACCATTACGGGCAGCAGCTTCGGTCAGTCCCAGGTCAATGTGAGTAATATGGGCGGTCAGGGCGCTCAAACGGTAAACGGTATGGAAATTGTGAGCGTCGGTGGCAGTTCTGAAGCCCAACTGACGCTGGCAGCACCGATTGTTGCCGGGGCGTATGAATACAATCTGTATCAGCACGGCGACGGCAACTGGTATCTGGAATCGAAGGCGACGCCATCAGATGAGCCGGCAGACGATAATGATGACGGCGGAAGCACCGACGGTGACAATACCGATAACGGTGACAATACCGATAACGGCGACAATACCGACAACGGTGGTAATACCGATACCGATGGCAACACGGATAACGGCGGTAATAGCGATAACGGTGGCAACACGGATAACGGCGGTAATAGCGATAACGGTGGCAACTCAGCCCCTGAAGTTATGGCCCCTGAAGTTGGCGCTTACTTAGGCAACTACCTTGCTGCCCAGGGTATGTTCCTGCACAAGCGTGACGATCGCGATCAAATCACCTTCCGCAATGAAGACGATCTGAACACCTGGATGTACGTTAAGGGGCGTTATCACGAGAACGACGCGGGCGGCGATAAAGTCAGCTACGACACCACCACGACCGTTCTGCAAGTCGGCAGCGATTTCATGAGCAAGCCAATGGACAATGGGATCCTGCGTGCCGGTGGCATGTTCGGTGCTGGCCAGGCGAAGACGCATTCGGATGCGAAGCACAACGTGCGTGATGCTCAAGGCAAGGTGGACGGTTTCAATGTTGGGGTGTATGCCACCTGGCAGGAAGATCAGAAATTACGTCTGGGCAGCTACATTGATACCTGGGCCGCTTATAGCTGGTACAACAATAAAGTGACCAGCAACCGCAATGATGAAGACTACGACAGCGAAGGCTTCGCTGCGTCTGTCGAAGTTGGCCACGCGTGGGTTATCCCGTCAGAAAACGCGCGTACCTGGAAGATCGAGCCGCAGGCGCAGGTGATCTACAGCTATCTCGATCAGGAAAATCATACCGATCGCGACGGCGTACGCGTAACGATCCTGGACAACGACAGCATCTTTGGTCGTCTGGGCGTTAAGTCCAGCTACTTCGAGCAGAAGGACGAGAAAGCCTGGCAGCCGTACGTTGCGGTGAACTGGCTGAAAGGGGCAGGCCAAAACGATCTGGCGTTTAATGATGAAACCGTGAGCAACGATACGCCGGAAGATCGTGGTCAGTTAGAACTGGGCGTCACCGGCAACCTGAACGAAACCACGACGCTTTCGCTGCGCGCCAGCGGCGAATGGGGTGAGAACAGCTATGCTGCCTATGGCGGCCATATCCTGCTGAACCACCGCTGGTAATCGTCCAGCAAAAGCGAAAAGCCGTGGCATTTGCCACGGCTTTTTTTTAGTTATCCAGCTCGCCCATGGATTTTACCTGGTCACGGTTAATCTGCTCCGTTTGACCGGTTTCGGCGTTTTTGTACGACACCAGTCCGGTGTCATCATCTACCTGCGGTTTACCGTCAGTCACGATGGTTTTGCCATCGGTGGTTTTGACTGCCTGGTTAGACGAACAGCCTGCTACGGTAAACAGTGCAGTGGCAGCCAGAACGGAAGCGATCAGTAATTTATTTTGCATGGTGTTTTCCCCTGCTCTCAGATGAATTTCGTTATCGACCTAACCATTTTAGGCTAACTGACTGAAAGCGGATGGAAAACCAGAAGGTTCTGAAGAGGGGAAGAATGCCCGGCAACCGAATGGCACCGGGCATTTTTCTTACTTGTTAATCTGCGCGTGCATTTCCTGCACTGAAATCACCTTCTCGGTGGCATCCGCGTTCAGCGCCATAGCTGTTGCGAAACCGCCGTTCAGGGTAGTGTCGTAGTGCACTTTGTACTGCAGCGCGCTGCGGCGAATCAGCTTGGAGTCTTCAATCGCCTGACGACCTGCGGTGGTGTTGATGATGTAGGTGTATTCGCCATTCTTGATACGGTCCTGAATGTGCGGACGACCTTCATGCACCTTGTTCACCAGGCGCGGGTTGATACCGGCTTCACCCAGCACAATCGCCGTACCGTGAGTTGCATCCAGCTCGAAGCCCTGTTTCAGCAGCTTGGCCGCCAGGTCAACCACACGCTCTTTATCGCCTTCGCGAACGGAGAGCAGCGCACGGCCTGATTTTCTCATGGTGGAGCTACTGCCGAGCTGCGCTTTCGCGAACGCTTCAGCGAAGGTGCGGCCCACGCCCATCACTTCCCCGGTAGAGCGCATTTCTGGCCCTAACAGCGGGTCAACGCCCGGGAATTTGTTGAACGGCAGCACCACTTCTTTCACCGAGTAGTACGGCGGAATGATCTCTTTGGTCACGCCCTGCTGCGCTAGCGTCTGGCCCGCCATCACGCGCGCCGCCACTTTCGCCAGCGGAATACCGGTGGCTTTGGAGACGAACGGGACGGTACGTGCCGCACGCGGGTTCACTTCAATCAGGTAGACTTCGTTGTCTTTCACCGCGAACTGGACGTTCATCAGACCGCGAACCTGCAGCTCGAAGGCCAGCTTCTGCACCTGCTGACGCATCACATCCTGAATTTCCTGGCTCAGGGTGTAGGCTGGCAGAGAACAGGCTGAGTCACCTGAGTGCACGCCCGCCTGCTCGATATGCTCCATGATGCCGCCAATCAGTACCATTTCGCCGTCGCAGATGGCGTCAACGTCCACCTCTACCGCGTCGTCGAGGAAGCGGTCGAGCAGCACTGGCGCATCGTTAGAAACGCTCACCGCCGTCTGGAAGTAACGACGCAGGTCAGCTTCGTCATACACGATTTCCATCGCGCGACCGCCCAGGACGTAAGAAGGACGCACCACCAGCGGATAGCCAATCTCTTTCGCCTTCTCAACGGCCATCTCAATGGCGGTGACGGTGGCGTTGGCTGGCTGTTTCAGCTTCAGACGGTCAACCGCCTGCTGGAAACGCTCGCGGTCTTCCGCACGGTCAATGGCATCCGGGCTGGTACCGATAACCGGTACGCCTGCGGCTTCCAGCGCACGTGCCAGCTTCAGCGGAGTCTGGCCACCGTACTGCACGATAACGCCTTTTGGCTTCTCAATGCGCACGATTTCCAGCACGTCTTCCAGAGTAACCGGCTCGAAGTAGAGGCGGTCGGAGGTGTCGTAGTCGGTTGAGACCGTTTCCGGGTTACAGTTGACCATGATGGTCTCGTAACCGTCTTCGCGCAGCGCCAGCGAGGCGTGTACGCAGCAGTAGTCAAACTCAATGCCCTGGCCGATACGGTTTGGACCGCCGCCCAGCACCATAATCTTGTCGCGGTCGACGGACGGGTTCGCTTCACACTCGTCTTCATAGGTGGAGTACATGTACGCGGTGTCGGTGGAGAACTCCGCCGCACAGGTGTCCACGCGCTTGTAAACCGGGTGCAGGTCATACTGGTCACGCAGCTTGCGGATTTCCGCTTCACGTACGCCCGCCAGCTTGGCCAGACGCGCATCGGCGAAACCTTTACGCTTCAGCATACGCAGGAAGTCTGCGTCCAGGCCATTGATGCCCAGCTCTGCCACTTTCTCTTCCAGACGCACCAGCTCTTCAATCTGCACCAGGAACCAGCGGTCAATGTTGGTCAGGTTGAATACGCCGTCGACGGACAGGCCAGCACGGAAGGCATCGGCGATGTACCAGATACGCTCTGCACCCGCATCTTTCAGTTCGCGGCGAATTTTGGTCAGTGCTTCCGGGTCGTCCAGGCTGACTTTAGGGTCAAAGCCGGTTGCACCCACTTCCAGGCCGCGCAACGCTTTCTGCAGGGATTCCTGCTGCGTGCGGCCAATCGCCATCACTTCACCGACAGATTTCATCTGGGTGGTCAGGCGGTCGTTCGCACCGGCGAATTTCTCGAAGTTGAAGCGTGGAATTTTGGTCACAACGTAGTCGATGGACGGTTCGAAGGAGGCTGGCGTGCGGCCACCGGTGATATCGTTCATCAGCTCATCGAGGGTGTAACCCACCGCCAGTTTCGCCGCCACTTTCGCAATCGGGAAGCCGGTCGCTTTGGAGGCCAGCGCGGAGGAACGGGACACGCGCGGGTTCATTTCGATAACAATCAGACGCCCCGTTTTCGGGTTCACCGAGAACTGCACGTTTGAGCCGCCGGTTTCCACACCGATTTCACGCAGCACCGCCATCGAGGCGTTACGCATGATTTGGTACTCTTTGTCGGTCAGCGTCTGGGCTGGCGCAACGGTGATGGAGTCGCCGGTGTGGATACCCATCGCATCGAAGTTTTCGATGGAGCAGACGATGATGCAGTTGTCGTTTTTATCACGCACCACTTCCATCTCGTACTCTTTCCAGCCAATCAGCGATTCATCAATCAGCAGCTCTTTGGTTGGCGAGAGATCCAGACCGCGTTCGCAAATCTCTTCGAACTCTTCGCGGTTGTAGGCGATACCGCCGCCGGTCCCCCCCATGGTGAAGGATGGACGGATGATGCACGGATAGCCCACTTCAGCCGCAACGGCCAGCGCCTCTTCCATATTGTGCGCGATACCGGAACGCGCGGTGTCGAGGCCGATTTTTTTCATCGCCACGTCGAAGCGACGACGGTCTTCTGCTTTATCAATTGCATCGGCGGTCGCGCCAATCATGGTCACGCCGAACTCGGCCAGCACGCCCTGACGCTCCAGCTCGAGCGCACAGTTTAGCGCCGTCTGGCCACCCATGGTTGGCAGCACAGCATCCGGACGCTCTTTCTCAATGATTTTGCGTACCACTTCCCAGTGAATCGGCTCGATGTAGGTTGCATCCGCCATTTCCGGGTCGGTCATGATGGTCGCCGGGTTGGAGTTGACCAGGATAACGCGGTAACCCTCTTCACGCAGGGCTTTACATGCCTGCGCACCGGAGTAGTCAAATTCACAGGCCTGGCCGATAACAATCGGGCCAGCGCCAAGGATCAGGATGCTTTTTATGTCTGTACGTTTTGGCATGGTCTTCTCGGCTCCTGATTATTTAGCGGTCTTACGGTATTGCTCGATAAGTTCGATGAAGTGATCGAACAGCGGCGCGGCGTCGTGCGGGCCCGGGCTGGCTTCCGGGTGGCCCTGGAAGCTGAACGCTGGCTTATCGGTACGATGAATCCCTTGCAGGGTGCCATCGAACAGTGATTTATGCGTCACGCGCAGGTTAGCCGGCATTGACGCTTCATCGACGGCAAAACCGTGGTTCTGCGCGGTGATCATCACCGTGTTGTTATCAATATCTTTCACCGGGTGGTTACCACCGTGGTGGCCGAACTTCATCTTGATGGTGTTCGCACCGCTCGCCAGCGCCAGCAGCTGATGGCCGAGGCAGATGCCGAATACCGGGATGTCGGTTTCCAGGAAGGACTTGATGGCGTCGATAGCGTAGTCGCACGGTGCCGGGTCGCCAGGACCGTTAGAAAGGAAGATGCCATCCGGGTTCATCTTCAGTACGTCTTCGGCAGAGGTTTTCGCCGGAACCACCGTCAGACGGCAGCCGCGGTCAACCAGCATGCGAAGGATGTTGCGCTTGGCGCCGAAATCATAGGCCACCACGTGGAACGGCAGCTCGCTCTCTTTTTTCGCTTCCGGCAGGTCGCCTTCCAGCGTCCAGCTACCCTGCGTCCAGCTATAGGCTTCAGCGGTAGTCACTTCTTTCGCCAGGTCCATGCCGTTCAGACCCGGGAAGGCTTTCGCTTTTTCCAGCGCCAGCGTGGCATCGAGGTTATCACCCGCGATGATGCAGCCGTTCTGTGCACCCTTCTCGCGCAGCAGACGCGTTAACTTACGGGTATCGATATCAGCAATCGCCACGATGTTATGGCGCTTCAGGTAAGACGAGAGATCTTCAGTGCTGCGGAAGTTGCTGGCAATCAGCGGCAGGTCGCGGATGACCAGGCCTTGCGCATGTACCTGAGAAGATTCTTCGTCAGCCGTATTGGTGCCGACATTGCCGATATGAGGATAAGTAAGAGTAACGATTTGGCGAGAATAGGAAGGATCAGTGAGGATTTCTTGATAACCGGTCATTGAAGTATTGAAAACGACTTCCCCAACCGCCGAACCTGTTGCCCCTATGGCCCGACCGTGAAACTGGGTTCCGTCTTCCAGAACCAATAGCGCTGACTTAATCAAAACACCCTCCAGAGAATATTCACTCACTTTATTTGCATATTAATTCATAACCACGTCATGAATCAATGCAAATGTGTTGCCAGCGGATTTTTGGCAAACGGCGGCATTCTGGAGATTGGGAGGCTAAAAGTCAACTTAAAACGGATATTTTGTTTATCCTTTTGCAAGCCTGGCGAGAGTAAAGCCACTTAAGCGACAAAAAGATTAGGTAAATCACTGTAGAAAACGCTTGCGTGCATGGTTTAATGAAAAACTATTCAGCCAGGCAGCAAAAAGTGGACCAAATGGTCAAAATTTACATTACAGTAACGAAAATAAGAGACAAAAGCGCTTGTTTTTAAGCTTTAGAGCAAGAGTTGCAGTGAATTAGGTAAAATAAAAGGGCAATAAAATATTGCCCCATGCAATCAATACATTACGACTGCAATAACCACATCACGATGGGTAATAATGCTTACAGATTATTGAGATCAAGCACATCTCGCATATCAAAAAGGCCGCTTTTCTTGCCTTTCAGCCACAAAGCGGAACGCACTGCACCATTGGCAAACGTCATTCTGCTGGAAGCTTTATGCGTAATTTCGACGCGTTCGCCAATATCGGCGAACATCGCCGTATGTTCGCCGACGATGTCACCCGCACGGACGGTAGCAAAACCAATCGTGCCCGGTACGCGTTCGCCGGTATGACCTTCGCGGGTATAGACCGCGCAGTCTTTCAAATCTTTATCAAGTGCATGAGCAATCGCTTCGCCCATCGCCAGCGCCGTGCCTGATGGCGCATCAACTTTGTAGCGGTGGTGCGCTTCAACAATCTCAATGTCGGTGTAGTTACCCATCACCTTCGCCGCCTTCTCCAGTAGCTTCAGCATGACGTTAACGCCCACGCTAAAGTTTGCCGCGAAGACAATCGCAATTTCTTTCGATGCATCCTGGATGGCCTGCTTACCTGCGTCGTCAAAACCGGTGGTGCCGATCACCATCCCCTTACCGTGCTGACGGCAAAACGCCAGATGCGTCAGCGTCCCTTCCGGGCGGGTAAAATCGATAAATACATCGAAGTCATCCTTAACCGCCTCCAGGCTGCTATGTACGGTGACGCCGGTCTTTCCTGCGCCCGCCAGTTCACCTGCATCGGCTCCTAACAGTGATGACCCTTCACGCTCCAGCGCCGCGCCCAGTGCCACGCCATCCATCTGAAGTGCCGCCTGAATCAGCTGACGGCCCATACGTCCACCCGCGCCCGCAATGGCGACACGGATCTGTGCATCATGCATAGTTATTCTCTTACGTTAAAATGATGTAAATCGTTTTCAGATTAACCAGCCTTCGCAAAGGCTGCCAACTGAAAACACCGATAATTAGAATTTAACGTGAAACAGACTTAAATATCAGTAAAAGACATGATTTTGTCGTCACGATAAAGTACGGGGCAAAAAAAAGGCCAGCACATGAGATGCTAGCCTTTCATCAGATAAGGGGTTATTCCACTTCGCGAGCATCGATACGCAGTTCTTTCGGGACCTCGAAAACAATGTTCTCTTCGCGTCCTTCGAGCGGAACCGCTTCGCCGCCGCCGAGTTCCTGCAGGCGGACAATGACGTTCTGCACCAGAATATCCGGCGCGGAAGCGCCTGCGGTCACGCCGACGCAGGCCGCATTTTTCACCCACGCTTCCTGAATATCCGTCGCGTCGTCGATCAGAAATGCCGCTTTACCCATACGCTGTGCCAGTTCGGCCAGACGGTTAGAGTTAGAGGAGTTTTTCGAGCCGACCACCAGCACCACATCCGCCTGTTCAGCCAGCGCGCGCACCGCTTCCTGACGGTTGGTGGTGGCGTAGCAGATATCGTCTTTACGCGGCCCGACGATCTTCGGGAAGCGCTGGCGCAGTGCGTCAATCACATCAGAGGTATCGTCAACGGAGAGCGTCGTCTGGGTCATAAACGACAGACGGGCTTCGTTTTTGACGTTCAGCGTCAGGACATCTTCCGGCGACTCCACCAGGTACATGCCCCCTTCCGGGTTACTGTACTGCCCCATCGTGCCTTCGACTTCCGGATGACCCGCGTGGCCAATCAGAATCGACTCTTCACCACGACGGCTGGCGCGCGCCACTTCCATATGCACTTTCGTCACCAGCGGACAGGTGGCATCAAAGACCGTCAGATCGCGGCTTTTCGCTTCGTTACGGACGGCCTGAGAGACGCCGTGCGCGGAGAAGATCAGGATCGCGCCGTCCGGCACTTCGCTAATCTGCTCGATGAAAATAGCACCACGCTCGCGCAGGCTGTCGACCACGTAGCGGTTGTGCACCACTTCGTGACGCACATAAATCGGCGCGCCGTAAATTTCCAGCGCGTTTTCAACAATGCTGATAGCGCGGTCTACACCGGCGCAGAAGCCGCGCGGGTTAGCCAACAGGATCTGCATTTCAGGCCTCCAGTGCTGGGTCAATCTCCAGCACTTCAACATCAAAATGAACGGTACGCCCGGCAAGCGGATGGTTGAAATCAACGGTAATGGAGTCACCGTTGATTTCGCGGATCACGCCAGGCATTTCGCTGCCGTCCATAGCGGTAAAGAGCATAATCGCCCCGATTTCCGGCTCACCCGCGTCCATAAATTCGCGACGCGAGAAATACTGGATCAGATCCGGGCTTGGCACACCAAACGCAGCATCTGGCTCCAGCGAAAAGGCTTTTTTCTCGCCCTCTTTCAGGCCAAGAAGCTGCTGCTCAAGACCTTCAGACAGGGAGGTATCGCCAAGACGGAACAGGGCCGGTTTGCCGTTATTGCGGGTGGATTCAGCCGTGGAGCCATCATCCAGCTTCAGCGTGAAGTGAACGAGAACCGCGCTGTTGCTCTGTACGGATTTAGACATGCAAATTGCTCGCTTGTTTTGGGTCACCTGTTGCCCGGCGGCGCTACGCTTACCGGGCCTACGGGAGGCCACAAATTCGGTAGGCCGGGTAAGCGTAGCGCCACCCGGCATTGATGCTTACGCCTGCTCTTTCGCGGCCGGTTTAGGCAAGAAACCTTCCAGCACGATTAACGCCGCACCGATGCAAATTGCGCTATCGGCGAGGTTAAAGGTCGCGAAGTGCCAGTCGCCGACGTAGAAGTCGATCATATCGACCACAAAGCCGTGCCACAGGCGATCGAACAGATTGCCCAGTGCGCCGCCAATGATCAGCGCGTAGGCGATGTTATTCAGCTTTTGCGTTGCCTTCGAACGGTACATCAGCACTGCCAGTATGACGCAAATACCTAAAGCGATACCCGCGAAGAACCAGCGCTGCCAGCCACCGCTGTCAGCAAGGAAGCTAAACGCCGCACCGTAGTTGCGTGCGTAGTGCAGGTTAAGCGACGGGAACAGCGGGACCGTTTCCCCCAGAGCAAAGTTCTGGAGGATCAGGAACTTGCTGCCCAGATCGATAATCAGCACTACCACAACCAGCCACAGCCAGCGCAGTCCTGTTGAACAGAGAGTTTTACTCATCAGGCAAACTTACGTTTTTCGCCGTCACCGGCGACGTTGCTTACACAGCGTCCGCAGATGTCTGCGTGTTCCGCCACCTGGCCGACATCCGTGGTGTAATGCCAGCAACGCGGGCATTTCTCACCGTCGGCTTTGCTCAGCGCGACTTTCAGTCCTTTGAGCAGCTCGCTCTGCTGAGCATCAGCAGAGGCCTCGGCATAATCCGCAACTTTCGCACCGGAGGTCAACAGGACAAATCGTAATTCATCACCCAGCGCGGTCAGTTTTGCCGCCAGCTCAGGTTCGGCGTACAGGGTGACTGCCGCTTCCAGAGAGCCGCCGACTTTCTTGTCCGCACGCGCCTGTTCGATAACCTTGTTCACTTCGCCACGCACTTTCAGCAGCTCGTCCCAGAAGGCATCGTTCATCGCTTCGGTGCTGGAGAGATCGAACAGACCTTCGTACCACTCGCCCGTGAAGACATATTTCTCACGGTCGCCTGGCAGGTAGCCCCAGATTTCATCTGCGGTGAAGGACATGATCGGCGCCATCCAGCGAACCAGCGCTTCAGCGATGTGGAACAGGGCGGTCTGGCAGCTACGACGCGCCACGCTGTCCGCTTTCGCGGTGTACTGGCGGTCTTTGATGATGTCGAGATAGAACGAGCCCATTTCGATGGAGCAGAAGCGCATCAGGCGCTGCACCACTTCGTGGAAATCATAAGACTCATAGGCTTTCAGGATATCGTCCTGCGCCGCTTTCGCACAGCCTACCGCCCAGCGGTCCAGCACGACCATCTCTTCCGGTTTCACCATGTCCTTCACTGGATCAAAACCGTTCAGGTTCGCCAGCAGGAAGCGCGCGGTGTTACGGATACGACGATAGCTGTCGGCAGCACGCTTCAGGATCTCGTCAGACACCGCCATTTCGCCGGTGTAGTCGGTAGAAGCCACCCACAGACGCAGGATGTCTGCGCCCAGCTTGTTCATCACATCCTGCGGAGAAACGGTGTTCCCGATGGATTTAGACATCTTACGACCCTGACCATCCACGGTGAAGCCGTGAGTCAGTACCTGGCGATAAGGTGCTTTACCTTTCATGGCGGTGGAGATCATCAGGGATGACATGAACCAGCCGCGGTGTTGGTCAGACCCTTCCAGATACATGTCGGCAGCGTGACCGGCAAACTCTGGACGCACGTCAACCACCGAGGCGTGGGTCGAACCAGAGTCGAACCACACGTCCAGGGTATCTGGCACTTTCTCGTAGTTGTCCGCGTCCGCGCCCAGGATGTCGCGGGCATCGAGATCCCACCACGCCTGAATGCCGTCAACTTCGACGCGCTTCGCCACTTCTTCCATCAGTTCCAGGGTATTCGGGTGCAGTTCCTGCGTCTCTTTATGCACGAACAGAGACATCGGCACGCCCCAGGTACGCTGACGAGAGATACACCAGTCAGGACGGTTAGCGACCATGGATTCGATACGCGCCTGGCCCCAGTCCGGGATCCACTGCACGCCTTTGATCTCTTTCAGAGACTGCTCACGCAGGCCTTTCTGATCCATGCTGACGAACCACTGCGGGGTTGCACGGAAGATGATCGGCGTCTTGTGACGCCAGCAGCATGGATAGCTGTGCTGCATTTTCTCAACGTGCAGCAGCGCGCCGCTGGTGCGCAGCATATCCACGATGATGTCGTTGGCTTTAAAGACGTTGATACCGTCCAGAGCCGGATAAGTACCAGGCAGGTACGAGCCGTCCGGGCCAACCGGGTTAGCGATTTCCAGACCGTACTTCAGGCTGATGTTGTAGTCGTCAGGACCATGGCCACCGGCGGTATGCACCGCACCGGTACCGGCTTCCAGCGTGACGTGATCGCCCAGGATTGCCGGGACATCGAAGTCGAGGAACGGGTGCTTGAAGCGCATCAGCTCCAGCGCGTCACCTTTCACGGTGCCCAGCACGGTGTAGTCGGAGATGTTCGCGCGTTTCAGCACGCTCTCCACCAGATCTTTCGCCAGGATAACCGCGCGCCCCTCAATCTGCACCAGCGCGTAGTCAAACTCACCGGACAGGGAGATTGCACGGTTGGCTGGCAGCGTCCACGGCGTGGTGGTCCAGATCACCAGCGAGACCGGGCCGTTAACGGAGGAAACGCCAAATTTGGCTTTCACCGCATCCTGATCGACAGCGTCGAACGCCACGTCGATAGAAGGCGAGGTTTTGTCGTAATACTCTACTTCGGCTTCTGCCAGCGCAGAACGGCAGTCCACGCACCAGTGCACCGGCTTCGCGCCTTTGTGCAGATGGCCGTTACCGATGATTTTGCCCAGCGCACGGATGATGTTGGCTTCAGTTTTGAAGTCCATAGTCAGGTACGGGTGCGACCAGTCGCCCAATACACCCAGACGGATAAAGTCCGCACGCTGGCCGTCAACCTGCGTGGCAGCGTATTCGCGGCATTTTGCACGGAACTCAGCGGCGGTGAACTTCTCACCTGGCTTGCCAAACTCTTGCTCTACTTTCAGCTCGATTGGCAGACCGTGGCAGTCCCAGCCCGGAACGTAAGGCGAGTCATATCCCGTGAGGCCTTTGGACTTCACGATAATGTCTTTCAGAATCTTGTTTACAGAGTGACCAATATGAATGCTGCCATTCGCATAGGGAGGGCCATCATGCAGAATGAAGGTTTTTTTGCCTTTTTTGGCTGCACGAATGATGCCGTACAGGTCATCATCGGTCCAACGCGCCAGCATTCCCGGTTCGCGCTTGGCGAGATCGCCGCGCATCGGGAACCCTGTTTCCGGCAAATTCAGGGTTGATTTATAGTCACTCATCAGATTCTCGGTTCCGTATTTATCACGTAGGCATTTAAGCCGGGTTCATAGCCCAAAAAACTCGCGGGCCGTCAATTCATCACGCGCAATCTGCGCTTTTAGTTCATCCAGTGAAGCAAATCGCTGCTCATTGCGTATTTTTTTACGCAGTATTACATCTATATGGCGACCATAAAGGTCCATTACAACGTCCAGCAGGTGCACTTCTAACTGTTGACGTACACCGGCGACAGTGGGACGCGTGCCAATGTTGGCAACGCCGTAAAACGGCTTATCGCCCAGTCCTGCCACTTCCACCGCATAGACCCCTTTAACCGGGGAAACCTGACGACGCAGCGGGATATTCGCCGTCGGGAAACCTATCGTGCGCCCCAGGGCGTCGCCATGCACGACGCGGCCTGAGATAGTAAACGGGTGCCCCAGCAGCGTTTCTGCCGTATCCAGTTCATCATTCGCCAGCGCCTGACGCACCGCCGTGCTGCTGACGCGCACGCCGCCTTCACAGAAGGTCATCGCGCTGGTGACGTCAAAACCGTACTCCAGGCCCGCCTTCTGTAATAGCAAGAAATCACCCTGACGACCAGCGCCAAAGCGGAAATCATCCCCCACGGCGAGAAACTGTACGCCAAGACGCTTAACCAGCAGGTCGCTGACGAAATTTTGTGCTGTCAGTGCGGCAAAGCGACGATCGAAACGCACGCACAGCACGTAGTCGACGCCGGACTCTGCCAGGTAGCGCAGCTTCTCACGCAGGCGAGTGAGACGGGCGGGCGATTTATCCCCCGCAAACAGCTCCAGCGGTTGCGGTTCGAAAATCATCACCACCACGGGCAGGCCACGGGCCTCCCCTTCTTTACGCAATCCCTGCAACAGCGCCTGATGACCACGATGCACGCCGTCGAAATTACCAATAGTCAGCACGCACCCGTGTGGTGCGCTGCTGAGATTATGTATGCCGCGTATCAGCTTCATGTCTGGCTCAAAACAGTGAAAATCGCCAAAGTATACCTTGTACCGCGGTTAAGGTTAACCGGCGATTGTTCGCGCAAAACAGAAAGCCGTAATGATTTCATCAGGCTGACCTTTCACAGCGAAAAAATCTGCGCGTGAACTGCGATTTTTATGCCGAAAGGCTGTATTCACGCAAGACAAGCTGGTAGAATCCTGCGCCATCACTACGTAACGTAGCGTCGCTTTTTAACGGCGCTTATTTGCACAAATCCATTGACAAAAGAAGGCAAAGAGGGCATATTCCTCGGCCTTTGAATTGTCCACATAGATCATATTTGGGAGTTGGACTTGGCTAATATCAAATCAGCTAAGAAACGTGCCGTTCAGTCTGAAAAGGCTCGTAAGCACAACGCAAGCCGTCGCTCTATGATGCGTACTTTCATCAAGAAAGTATACGCAGCAATCGAAGCTGGCGACAAAGCTGCAGCGCAGAACGCATTTAACGAAATGCAACCAATCGTGGATCGTCAGGCTGCTAAAGGTCTGATCCACAAAAACAAAGCAGCGCGTCATAAAGCAAACCTGACCGCGCAGATCAACAAACTGGCTTAATCGCTACTTGTTGTTGCTTGTTTAAAGAACCCGCTTAACGCGGGTTTTTTTATGTCTTCAGATTGCCGGTGGCGTAAACAGCGCCGAGTAGTCACGGTTGCAGATTCGCTGCACCGCCGGGTGCTGAATCATTCTTTCGGCAAATATGGCGTGATACTCCTCCATCACGTTATCCACTCTGCCAATCTCCGTAATCTTGTTGTCTGAATAGAGATCGAGCACGTACAGCGTTGGCGCAACGAAGATGGCATTGTGCGCTTCGCCAAAGGCTTTCATCAGTGCCGCATCGTCGAATTCACCGAGGATCTCCACCTTCAGCCCTTGCGAGTTAAACCAGTTCAACAGCTTACGCCCGAGCATTGACCGCCTTCCCGGCACTAATAAGCGACGCTCTTCCAGACAGGCCGGGAAGGGTTTTTCCGGCGGTGGATTAATGCACCAGAAGCTGACACCGCATTCGCCAATCTTCACTGAGAACAGCCCTTCCTGCTGCGTGGAGTCGATGGGGCAGTCCGAGATAATCATATCCAGCTTATGCTGGCTCAGCTGTTCCAGCAGCATCTCGTGGGTGGATTCAAAGCAGCGCAGATGGATTTGTTCATCTTCCACCACCGCGGCATCCAGCACGCCGCTCACCAGCCGTTTGGACAGCGCATCCGCCACGCCGACGTCAAAGAGCAGGTTAGACTCTTTGCGATAGTTGACGATATCCAGCATCTCCTGGCTCAGGGTGAACATCTTGTCCGCATAGCGAAAGACCAGTTCCCCAAGTTCGCTTGGCTCAATCCCGCGGCCTTTACGCTTGAACAGCTTGCCCTGCAGGCGCTCTTCCAGCGCCTTGATTTGGCCGGTAATGGTCTGCGGCGTGAGATAGAGCGCCTCAGCCGCCCCCACCACCGAGCCCTGCTTGTAGACGTGCCAGAAGTAGTAAAGATGGTTGTAATTCAAATGAGACATAGCGTCTTCACTCCCTGAGTATGTAACGGGAGAAGGCTCATCTTCTCCCGGTTTCCGTTATGCCTGGACAGCCTGTCCGGGCAATTTCACCTTCAACAAGGTATAACCGATTACCGCGGCCAGTAATGACCCGATAAGAATGCCGAGCTTCGCCCAGACGATGAGTTCAGGGGCATTTGCGCCAAACGCCAGCGTCGAGATAAAGATCGACATGGTAAATCCAATACCACACAGCACGCCGACAGCCATAATCTGACCAAAGGTGGTGCCGTTCGGCAGCGATGCCAGCTTCATCTTCAGCGCCAGCCAGCAGAACAGGCTGATCCCCAGCGGTTTACCAATAAACAGCCCGGCAATAATGCCCAGCGGCAGGACAGACGTCAGCCCATCCAGCGTCACGCCCTGCAGGGAAACGCCGGCGTTAGCAAAGGCAAACAGTGGCAGGATCATAAAGGCGACCCACGGGTGAAGGACATGCTCAAGCTGTTTAGCAGGGGATTTACCCTCCTGCGGTTTTAGCGGCACAAAGAAGCCAACAATCACCCCGGCCAGCGTGGCATGCACGCCGGATTTCAATACCGCTGTCCAGAGTACCATCCCCACGAGGATGTAAATGCCGATGCGGCGGACATTGAAAATGTTCAGCAGTGCCAGGACCGCAATTGCGCCTGCCGCCACGCTCAGCGACAGAATCGACAGATCGCTGGTATAAAACAGCGCGATAATCACGATCGCGCCCAGATCATCAATGATCGCCAGCGCCATCAGGAAGATTTTCAACGCCATCGGCACGCGGCTGCCGAGCAAGGCTAAGACACCGAGCGCAAACGCGATATCCGTTGCCGCCGGGATAGCCCACCCGTCACGCGCAACAGGATCCTGCCAGGTAAACGCAAGGAACAGCAGTGCCGGAACGACCATCCCGCCGATAGCGGCGATCACCGGAAAGGCGGCGCGCTGACGGCTGGCGAGGGAGCCCAACACCAGCTCCCGTTTGACCTCAAGTCCCACCAGCAGGAAGAACACCGCCATTAGCGCATCGTTGATCCACAGCAGCATGTTCTTGTTAATTTCCAGCGCCCCGACCTTCAGCTCAACGGGTGTTTCCAAAAATGCGTGATAGAGATCGCGCGTCATGCCCAGGTTCGCCAGCACCATTGCGGCTGCCGCGGCAATAATCAGGATCACACCACCGGACGCCTCACTGCTAAAGAAACGGTGTAGTAATTTCATTTAAGTTCTCTCTTTTACAACAATACCTCGATAAAACCATAATACCAAGCCAAATAGCTCGGCAAAAACAGATTAATATTGAGTGTAGACTCAGTTTTACCGATCTATCCCCCAAAATAAAAAAGCCCGGAATCGCTTCCGGGCTTTATATCGTTGAAAACCGGCTAACAGATTAGCGGGTCAAGTCGTCGAAGAATTTTTTGACGCCATCAAAGAAGCTTTTGGAGCGCGGACTGTTTTTCTCGCCCGTTGGGCCGCCAAAGCTCTCCTGCAGCTCTTTCAGTAGCTGTTTCTGCTTGTCGTTCAGCCCCACTGGGGTTTCTACAACCACACGGCACAGCAGGTCGCCCTGAGCACCGCCGCGAACGGACTTCACGCCTTTACCGCGCATGCGGAACAGCTTACCGGTCTGGGTTTCGCCCGGGATCTTCAGATTGACGCGACCATCCAGGGTAGGCACTTCAATTTCACCACCGAGCGCCGCCATGGCGAAGTTGATCGGCACTTCACAGTACAGGTTGTTACCTTCACGCTCGAAGATGGCATGCTGCTTCACCTGAACCTGAACGTACAGATCGCCTGCCGGTGCGCCGTGCTCACCGGCTTCACCTTCACCTGCCAGACGGATGCGGTCGCCCGTATCCACGCCTGCCGGGATTTTGACGGACAGGGTCTTGGTTTTCTCAACGCGACCATGACCGTGGCATTTAGTGCACGGATCTTTAATCAGCGTACCGCGGCCATGACAGTGAGGACAGGCCTGCTGTACTGCGAAGAAGCCCTGACGCATCTGCACCTGACCGGAACCGTGACAGGTTGGACAGGTCTGCGGCTGGGTACCCGCTTTCGCGCCGCTGCCGTGGCACACGTCACACTCTTCCAGCGTCGGGATACGGATCTCTTTGGTGACACCGCGAACGGCCTCTTCCAGCGTCAGCTCCATGTTGTAGCGCAGGTCTGCGCCGCGCGCTGCGCGCTGACGACCACGACCGCCGCCAAAGATATCGCCGAACACGTCGCCGAAGATGTCGCTGAAATCAGCACCGCCGCCAAAGCCGCCGCCACCGAATCCGCCGCCGCCCATGCCGCCCTGTTCAAAGGCTGCGTGGCCGTACTGGTCATAGGCCGCACGTTTTTGTGCATCGGTCAGGACTTCGTAGGCTTCTTTGATCTCTTTAAATTTTGCTTCAGCCTCTTTATCCCCCTGGTTGCGGTCCGGGTGGAATTTCATGGCCAGGCGCTTATACGCCTTTTTGATTTCACGCTCTTCCGCAGTTTTCGGAACGCCTAAAATCTCGTAATAGTCTTGCTTTGCCATTGGTTTTTTTAAGCCCCTTAACATGCGAGCACGGGCGTGGAGAGTTCTCCTACGCCCGTGCCGATTAATTACCCTGCATCAGGGCGATTATTTTTTGTCTTTAACTTCTTCGAACTCAGCGTCGACAACGTCGTCGTCTTTCGCGTTGTTCGCGGAAGCGTCAGCGCCCGCTTGCTGCTGCGCGTGCTGCTGCTGAGCAATTTCCATCAGCTTCTGGGAAGCCTGTGCCAGCTCCTGCATCTTCGCTTCGATATCCGCTTTGTCTTCGCCTTTCAGAGACGTTTCCAGCGCAGTCAGTGCAGCTTCGATAGACGTTTTGTCTTCCGCTGGCAGTTTGTCGCCCGCTTCTTCAACCTGCTTACGGGTGCTGTGCAGCAGATGGTCACCCTGGTTACGGGTCTGAACCAGCTCTTCGAACTTACGGTCAGATTCCGCGTTCGCTTCTGCTTCACGAACCATTTTCTGGATCTCTTCTTCGTTCAGACCGGAAGAAGCCTTAATGGTGATCTTCTGCTCTTTACCGCTGTTTTTGTCTTTCGCGGAAACGTGCAGGATACCGTCAGCATCGATATCGAAGGTCACTTCGATCTGCGGCATGCCGCGTGGTGCCGGGTTGATACCATCCAGGTTGAACTGACCCAGAGATTTGTTATCAGACGCACGTTTACGCTCACCCTGCAGCACATGGATGGTTACCGCAGACTGGTTGTCTTCAGCGGTAGAGAACACCTGGCTGTGCTTGGTCGGGATAGTGGTGTTTTTAGTGATCAGCGCAGTCATTACGCCGCCCATGGTTTCGATACCCAGAGACAGCGGGGTAACGTCCAGCAGCAGAACGTCTTTCACTTCACCGGTCAATACACCACCCTGAACGGCAGCACCGATAGCAACGGCTTCGTCCGGGTTAACATCTTTACGTGGCTCTTTACCGAAGAACTCAGCCACTTTCTTCTGGACCATTGGCATACGGGTCTGACCACCAACGAGGATAACGTCATTGATATCAGACACGGACAGGCCAGCATCCTGCAGAGCAACTTTCAGTGGCTCGATAGAACGGTTCACCAGGTCTTCGACCAGGCTTTCCAGTTTTGCACGGGTCACTTTGATGTTCATGTGTTTAGGACCGGTCGCATCTGCAGTAATGTACGGCAGGTTAACGTCGGTCTGCTGAGCGGAAGACAGCTCGATCTTCGCTTTCTCAGCGGCTTCTTTCAGGCGCTGCATGGCCAGCGGGTCGTTACGCAGGTCGATGCCCTGATCTTTCTTGAACTCGTCTACGAGGTAGTTGATCAGACGGGTATCGAAGTCTTCACCACCCAGGTGGGTATCACCGTTGGTTGCCAGAACTTCGAAGGTTTTTTCGCCGTCAACTTCGTCGATTTCGATAATAGAGATATCGAAGGTACCACCACCCAGGTCGTAAACCGCGATAGTGCGGTTGCCCACTTCTTTATCCAGACCGTAAGCCAGAGCCGCTGCGGTAGGTTCGTTGATGATACGTTTTACTTCCAGACCTGCAATACGGCCAGCATCTTTGGTAGCCTGACGCTGAGCATCGTTAAAGTAGGCAGGTACGGTGATAACGGCTTCAGTTACTGGCTCACCCAGGTAATCTTCAGCAGTCTTCTTCATTTTTTTCAGCACTTCAGCAGAGATCTGCGGTGGTGCAGTTTTGGTGCCTTTCACATCAAGCCATGCATCGCCGTTATCTGCTGCGATGATTTTGTAAGGCATGATAGAAACGTCACGCTGAACTTCTTCGTCCTGGAAGCGGCGGCCGATCAGGCGTTTAATCGCAAACAGGGTATTTTGCGGGTTTGTCACTGCCTGACGTTTAGCCGGCTGACCAACCAGAGTTTCACCATCCTGGGTATAGGCAATGATAGAAGGCGTGGTGCGATCGCCTTCGGCGTTCTCCAGCACGCGTGCAGTAGTGCCATCCATAATCGCTACACAAGAGTTGGTAGTACCCAGGTCGATACCAATAATTTTACCCATCTAAACGTCTCCACTAAAAATTCAGTCAACATGTGGTTGTGTACCTGTAATAAGGGCAGAACGTGCTTTTTCAACTGCCCAGATTTGATTTTTTTCAGGTCCACACACTGCGGTTGACTACAAGATGGGGTCGCTACGGCATCCATCAAGGGGCAAGCGTAAAAAAATTTTTAATTTCACCCTGATGAGATCATAGACGGCATCGATTGCGCCCATTATGATGCCGCGCCCCGTCAGGGAGTAATGACGCGGGTTTAACCATTTCACCATATTAATGATGATTTTTTTTGAGGACTTATGGGCAACACTAAGTTGGCTAATCCGGCTCCGCTGGGCCTGATGGGTTTTGGCATGACCACTATCCTGCTGAACCTGCACAACATCGGGATGTTCCCGATGGATGGCATTATCCTGGCGATGGGCATTTTTTACGGCGGCATCGCACAAATCTTCGCGGGTCTGCTGGAATATAAGAAAGGCAACACCTTCGGCTTAACCGCCTTCACCTCTTACGGCTCGTTCTGGCTGACGCTGGTCGCTATCCTGCTGATGCCTAAAATGGGTCTGGCAGACGCAGCGAATGCCCACTTCCTGGGCGTGTATCTGGGCCTGTGGGGCGTCTTCACCCTGTTCATGTTCTTCGGCACGCTGAAGGGGAACCGCGCGCTGCAGTTCGTCTTCCTGAGCCTGACCGTACTGTTCGCCCTGCTGGCCATCGGCCACCTGGTGGATAACGAAGGCATCGTACACGTTGCAGGCTGGATTGGCCTGGTATGCGGCGCAAGCGCTATCTACCTGGCCATGGGTGAAGTGCTGAACGAGCAGTTCGGCCGCACTATTCTACCGATTGGTGAAAAACACTGATTCGTCTGTCGTGCCCGCCTCGCGGGCACGATTTTCCCCTGACTGCCGAAGCCAAATCCCCAATACCAGCCCCATTAACGACAACGCCAGCACGTACCAGGCCGGCGCCAGGGGAGACACCCCCATTAATACCGTCACCGCAATCGGCGTCAGTCCGCCAAAGATGGCATACGAGACGTTGTAAGAAAATGAGATGCCGGTGAAGCGCACCTCAGGCGGAAACGCGCGTACCATCACATACGGTACCGCCCCGACAACGCCTACGCACAGGCCTACCACACCGTACAGCAGGAACAGCTGTTCAGGGTGGCTGCCTGCCAAATGGTAAAACGCCCAGCTTGATACGGCCAGTAACAGGCTGCCGACGATAAAGGTCACGCTGGCACCGAAGCGATCGACAGCCAGCCCGGCGGCCAGACAGCCAAAGCAAAGCATAATGGTCGCGATACTGTTCGCCTGTAACGTCACTGCCGGGGCGAACCCGTACTGTTTTTGCAGCCAGACCGGCGACATCAAAATCACCACTACGATGCCCGCCGAGAGAAGCCAGGTGAGCAGCATCGACACCACGACCGCTTTTTTATGGCGCACCACCACGGCTTTGACCGGCAACTCCTGAGCCAGCGCTTTGCGCTGCTGCATCTCAAGGAAAATCGGCGTCTCCTGCAACCAGCGACGCAGGTACATCGCCACCAGGCCAAACGCTCCGCCCAGCAGGAACGGTAAGCGCCAGCCCCAGTCGTGCACAGCCTGCTGCGTCATGCTGGTGTTTACAATGGTCGCAACGACGGAACCAAGCAAAATCCCCACCGTTAACCCCGCGGTTAAGGTGCCGCAGGCGATACCAATGCGGCGCGCCGGAACATGTTCCGCAACAAACACCCACGCCCCCGGTACCTCACCACCGATCGCCGCCCCCTGAAGAATACGCATCAGTAGCAGCAATAACGGGGCAACAATACCCATTGAGGCATAGGTTGGCAGCAGGCCAATCGCCAGCGTCGGCACGGCCATCAGCAGGATACTCAGGGTAAACATTTTCTTGCGCCCGACCAGATCGCCAAAGTGCGCCATCACAATGCCGCCCAGCGGACGTGCCAGATATCCGGCAGCAAAAATGCCGAAGGTTTGCACCTGTCGCAGCCATTCCGGGATATCCGCCGGGAAGAACAACTCCCCTACCACAGCGGCGAAGAAAACAAAGATGATGAAGTCGTAAAACTCCAGCGCGCCGCCCAGAGCGGCGAGCGTGAGGGTTTTGTAATCCTGTCGATTCAGAGGTCGGGTGTTATGTGACATAGCGAACCATTGTGCATGTATTGTGGATTATTTTTTACAGCAATCGTAAAGAAAAAATTACTATATCGTAAATCCATTTACACGCCACTGCGGCTGACGCTAATGTCACATTTTAATTAATTTCAGGAGATTGTCTCGCGGCGGGCGCTTTTAGGACGAAATGCTGCTACCACTTTTTCGTCCGTCTCGACGTACGGCCCGTCCAGCAGCTGTATACAATACGGTACACTTGCAAAGATGCCGTGGACGATGACGCTGCCATCCTCCGCTTTCAGTCCTTCCAGCGTCTCTTTGATGGACTTCGGCTGGCCCGGCAGGTTCAGAATCAGCGCCTGTTTGCGGATCACCCCCACCTGGCGAGACAAAATGGCCGTCGGGACAAAGTGTAGACTGATCTGACGCATCTGTTCACCGAAGCCTGGCATTTCACGATCCGCAATCGCCAGCGTCGCGTCCGGGGTAACATCGCGGCGCGCAGGGCCGGTTCCGCCCGTCGTCAGCACAAGGTGACAGCTCATTTCATCCACCAGCTCACACAGGGTCTGCTCGATGATTGGCTGTTCGTCCGGGATCAGGCGGGTCTGGATCTCAAACGGGGTGGTCAACGCGCTTGCCAGCCACTCTTCCAGAGCAGGGATGCCTTTATCCTGGTAAACGCCGCTGGAGGCGCGGTCGGAAATCGACACTAAGCCGATGCGTAAGGTATTCATATCCATTCCATTCAAAAAGTACTGATTAAAGGGAATGATACACGCAGAGGGGAAATTCAGACAGAGTACGAAAGAAGTAGCGTGACCGGGGACCCGGTCACGCAGAATGATTACAGCAGGTCGCCGATCATTTTTTCCAGTTTTTCCTGGTCAATAGCAAACTTACGGATACCGTCCGCCAGTTTGTCTACCGCCATTGGATCCTGGTTGTGCTGCCAAAGGAACTCGGATTCAGTGATGCGCTCTGGGCGTGCTTTCACTTCACCGGTGTAGGACAGTTTACGCTCGATGGTACCTTCGCTTTCTGCCAGCTCTTTCAGCAGCGCAGGGGCGATGGTCAGGCGGTCACAGCCAGCCAGTTCGATGATTTCACCGACGTTACGGAAGCTTGCGCCCATCACCACGGTCTCATAACCATGCTGTTTGTAGTATTCGTAGATTTCAGTCACGGAAACCACGCCTGGATCTTCAGACGCCGCGTACTCTTTCTTGTCGGTGTTGGCTTTGTACCAGTCCAGAATACGGCCTACGAACGGAGAAATCAGGTATACGCCAGCTTCAGCACAAGCACGCGCCTGCGCGAAGGAGAACAGCAGGGTCAGGTTACAGTTGATGCCTTCTTTTTCCAGCTGCTCCGCCGCGCGGATGCCCTGCCAGGTAGACGCCAGTTTGATCAGGATACGGTCGTTGCTGATGCCCGCATCGTTGTACAGTTTGATCAGACGTTTTGCTTTAGCAATTGACGCTTCGGTGTCGTAGGACAGACGTGCATCCACTTCGGTGGAGATACGGCCCGGGACCAGTTTCAGAATTTCCAGACCGATGTTCACGGCCAGTTTATCAGTGGCATCCACAACCTGCTGCGCGCGGTCATTGCTCTGTGCTTTCGCCCAGGTCACGGCCTCGTCAATCAGTTTGCGATACTCAGGGATCTGTGCGGCGTTAAGGATCAGAGAAGGGTTAGTTGTGGCATCCTGCGGCTGGTACAGCTTCATTGCCGCGATATCTCCGGTGTCAGCTACGACAGTGGTGAACTGACGAAGGGAGGTCAATTTATCCGTCATGATAGTGTTTCTCTTTTAACGTGCCCTGGATAATTCACGCTACCGACAGCATGCCTGCAGCGGAAAAATGACAGGTTTACTTGTTAGGGGGATGTAACCGGTCTGCCCTGATGATAACACGACGGAGGGGTAGCGCAACCGCAGACAGTGCGCTTAGGCAGAGTATGATAAACTGAGAATATTAACAGGCTGCTAAGCAACAGCATGCCCAATCAGTGGTAGCGCTTACATATTCACATTGGCATCAACAAGAGGGACGTTAATGCCTGATTTCTTTTTCTTTATTAACGAAGTCCTCTGGGGTTCGATAATGATTTACCTGCTCCTGGGAGCAGGTATCTGGTTTACGCTACGCAGTGGGTTTATCCAGTTTCGCTATATTCGCAAGTTTGGCAGAAGTCTGAAAAACAGCGTCACGCCCCATCCGGGCGGACTCACCTCGTTTCAGGCGCTGTGTACTAGCCTTGCGGCACGCCTTGGCAGCGGCAATCTGGCAGGCGTTGCGCTGGCCATCAGCGCAGGAGGGCCTGGCGCAGTGTTCTGGATGTGGGTCACGGCACTTCTGGGAATGGCCACCTCTTTCGCCGAAAGTTCGCTGGCGCAACTCTACAAAGAGAAGGATAAAAGCGGACAGTTTCGTGGCGGCCCGTCATGGTATATGGCGCGTGGCTTAGGGATGCGCTGGATGGGCGTGCTGTTCTCGCTTTTTTTACTGTTCGCATACGGCCTCATTTTTAATACCGTCCAGTCAAACTCGGTTGCCCATGCTCTGCGCTATACCTTCTCCTGTCCGGAGTGGCTCACGGGCAGCGTGTTAGCCCTCTTTGTTTTGCTCGCCATTTCTGCCGGCCTTAGGGGCGTCGCCCGCCTGATGCAGTGGCTGGTGCCCATTATGGCCCTGCTCTGGGTTACCGCGAGTCTGGTCGTTGCAGCACTGCATTTCGAACAGGTTCCGGGGGTCATTGCGTCCATCTTTAAAAGCGCTTTTGGCTGGCGGGAAGTCGCATCAGGCGCGCTGGGCTATACCCTGAGCCAGGCATTGATGGCGGGTTTTCAACGGGGCATGTTCTCCAATGAAGCCGGAATGGGTTCCACGCCCAACGTCGCAGCGGCCGCCTCTTCATGGCCGCCACACCCGGCTGCGCAGGGTATTGTGCAGATGATCGGCGTCTTTATGGATACGGTGATCATCTGTTCCGCCAGTGCAATGATCCTCCTGCTGGCCGGCCCGGTACCCCATACCTCGGATGCCGTCGGGATACAATATCTCCAGCAGGCGCTGGTGAACCTGACGGGCGGCTGGGGGGCTGGCTTTGTCTCGCTCATACTGATGTTGTTCTCCTTCAGCTCAATTGTGGTCAACTATCTGTACGCTGAAAACAACCTCATTTTCCTGAGATTCAACGCTCGCCCTGCTATCCTCCTGCTTCGCCTGGGGGTGATACTGATGGTGTTCGCGGGCGCCCTTCTGACGATGCCTATGATCTGGCAGCTGGCGGATGTCATTATGGCGCTAATGGCAATCACTAACCTGACGGCGATCCTGCTGCTCTCCCCCGTTGTGACGCTTATTGCCAAAGATTATCTTCGCCAGCGCAAGCTGGGGGTTGCCCCGGTATTTGATGCGTCACGTTACCCCGAAATTGCGTCACAACTTGCCCCTGGCACCTGGGATGATTTGCCCCGGCGATAACAGCTATCGATCAATTCAGGGCGATTTTTTGTTAAAGTCGCTCTAAATTTCCTGCAAGGACTGGATATGCTGATTCTGATTTCACCTGCAAAAACGCTCGACTACCAGAGCCCGCTCGCCACTGAGCGCTATACCCAGCCAGAACTGCTGGATTATTCACAGCAGCTGATCCGTGAAGCGCGCAAGCTCTCTGCGCCGCAAATCGCCTCGCTGATGGGCATCAGCGACAAGCTGGCAGACCTGAACGCGACGCGATTCCATGAATGGCATCCGGATTTCACCCCTGCTAACGCGCGTCAGGCGATTCTGGCATTTAAAGGTGATGTCTATACCGGTCTGCAGGCGGAAGACTTCAGTGAAGCCGACTTCGATTTTGCCCAGCAGCATCTGCGTATGCTGTCGGGTCTGTATGGCGTACTGCGTCCGCTGGATCTGATGCAGCCGTACCGTCTGGAGATGGGCATTCGTCTGGAAAACGCCAAAGGCAAAGACTTGTACCATTTCTGGGGCGAAATCATCACCGATAAGCTGAACGCGGCGCTACGCGCTCAGGGCGATAACGTGGTGATTAACCTGGCATCCGATGAATACTACAAGTCGGTGAAACCGAAAAAGCTGGATGCGGAGATCATCAAGCCGGTCTTCCTGGATGAGAAAAACGGCAAGTTCAAGGTCATCAGCTTCTATGCCAAAAAGGCGCGGGGCCTCATGAGCCGCTATATCATTCAGAACCGCCTGACCAAGCCGGAGCAGCTGACCGGTTTTAACAGCGAAGGCTATTTCTTTGACGAAGACGCGTCGGGGAAAGGCGAACTGGTCTTTAAACGCCACGAACAATAAAACAACACCCCGCCTGCTGGCGGGGTGTTGCATTAATGGTGCTTCCAGTCCGGCCCTGGATGGCGATCGTCATGATGATGGTCGTGTCGATCGTCACGATCGCGATGTTCGTCATGCGGGCGCCAGTGGTTATCACGCCAGTCATAATGCGCCTTCCACCAGTCGTGGTCGCGCCAGCGGCCGCCGTCCCAGTAATGCCCGCTGTTGTCCCGGTCGCCAATCTGCAGTTTAACCGCCGGTACGAGGGTGATTTCGGATGCCTGTGCCGCCATGGGAGCGACCAGCACCAGTGAAAGCGCGATGAGTGCAGGTTTCAGTGTAGACATCTGTGACTCCTTATTCTTCTTGCCCAACGTGGGCCGATGTAAGGAGAGTACGCGAGGGGAGCGGGGGATGTTATTCTCTGCAATCCTAAACGCTAAGTGACCGCATTTATTGGGAATTTCTGCTTTTTTCCTGCTTTATTCCTCCTTATTTTCTTCACAAAAAAGCCGGGTGGCGGCTTCGCCTTTCCCGGCCTAAAGATCGGTGCTGCTTTTGCCGGGTGGCGCTGCGCTTATCCGGCCTACAAACCCCGTAGGTCCGGTAAGGCGTAGCCGCCACCGGGCAACACAATTACGCGCGAGTCATCATCAGCTTACGCAGCGCGGCAAAATCCGCAGGCAGCTCGTGTGACAGCAGCGGCAGGTCGGCACGCTCGGCCAGCTCTTTTGGCAGCGGCAGCGTTTCGCCCAGGATCGCTTCCACGCTCTCTTTGAACTTGGCGGGATGGGCGGTACCGAGGAACAGACCATATTCCCCCGGGTTGAGCTGGTCGCGCAGTGCGCGATACGCAATTGCCGCGTGCGGCTCAGAGGTATATCCCACCGCTTTCAGCTCGCGCATGGTCGCTTTAGTGGTCTCATCCGTCACCGCCGCGTAGCCCAGGTCCACCAGACGCCATACCTTGCGGCGGAACAGCTCCTCCACGCGCGGCCAGTTGTTTGGCTGTGACACATCCATGGCATTGGAGAGCGTCGCCTGCGTCGCGTTCGGTGCCCATTTCCCGTCTTTCAGGAAGCGCGGCACGGTGTCGTTGGCGTTGGTAGCGGCGATAAAGCGCTTCACCGGCAGACCGAGCGATTTCGCCAGCAATCCCGCCGTCAGGTCACCGAAGTTACCGCTTGGTACGGACACCACCAGCTGATTGCGCGCTTCCTGCGGCAGCTGCGCTACCGCTTCGAAGTAGTAGCAAATCTGCGCCAGCAGACGGCTGATGTTGATGGAGTTGGCGGAATTCAGCCCCAGCGCGGCCTTCAGCTCTTCATCATCGAACGCCTGCTTGACCAGCGCCTGACAGGCATCAAAGTCACCGTCGATCGCCACGGTCTCAATGTTGCCGCCGAGCGTACAGAACAGTTTTTCCTGCAGCGGGCTGATTTTGCCTTTTGGATAGAGGATCACCACGCGGACGTTTTTCAGGCCGTAGAACGCATGCGCGACCGCGGCACCGGTATCGCCAGAGGTGGCTGTCAGAATGGTCACCGGCTTGTCGCCGCTGATGTGGGTCAGCATCTGCGCCATAAAGCGGCCGCCAAAGTCTTTAAACGCCAGGGTCGGGCCGTGGAACAGCTCCAGACAACCGACGTCAGGCTCCACCTGCTGCACCGGAGCCGGGAAGGCAAACGCCGCACGCACGCGCTCTTCCAGCAGCTCCTGAGGGATTTCGTCGCCGATAAACGCAGACAGAATTTTGGTGCTGCGGGTGACAAAGTCCTGCTTCAGCAGTTCATCAATCTCGGTCAACTGAAATTCCGGCAGGTCATGCGGGAAGAACAGCCCCTGATTTTTGCCCAGCCCCTGAGTCACTGCCTGCGCGAAGCTGACCTGCTCGTTATGATCTTTAAGGTTATAGAGTTTCATTCGTTATCCCAGTACTCGTGCGCCAGCCGTGTCCAGACGGCAAATATGAACAAAGCCTTCCTGATTTTGCAGGTAGTGTTTAGAGAGCCAGTCCGCCACGCGCTGCGCGGTGTCTGGCTTATCGCACAGGGCGAACAGCGTCGGGCCGGAGCCGGAGATGCCGCACGCCTGCGCGCCGATATCCATGGCGGCCTGTCGCGCCTCGTTAAAGCCAGGCAGCAGCTTCGTGCGGTACGGCTCGGCAATGACATCTTTCATCAGCTTCGCCGCCAGCTGCGGCTGACGGGTATAGCAGGCGTGGATAAAGCCCGCCAGATGACGTCCGTGAGCAATACAGTCCTGACGACGATATTGCGCAGGCAGGATCGCACGCGCTTCCGCGGTAGAGACCTTAATCCCCGGATACGCCAGCACCCACAGCCACTCATCAAACCCTGGCACCTGCTGGCTGATGATGCCATTTTCTTCAATCATCAGCTGCATACCGCCAAGGAAGCACGGTGCCACATTGTCGTAGTGGATACTGCCGGAGATACGCCCTTCCAGCTCGCCCATTAACCCCAGCAGGCGGCTGTTATTCAACGGCTTGCCACAGTGCTCGTTCATCGCCACCAGCGCGGCAACCACGGAACAGGCGCTGGAGCCCAGCCCCGAACCAATCGGCATACTTTTTTCCAGCGTCATGGCGACCGGCACGTTTTTGCCGATCTCCTGACAGAAGCGTTCCCAGCACTGATAGACGATATTCTCGCGCGGGTCGGACGGCAGTTTGCTGGCGAATCGGCCCACGTTATTGAGGCTGAAACTCGCCGCCGCCTCAACCGTAACCGTATCGCCCAACAGCGAACCGTCCACCGGCGTGACCGCCGCACCCAGCACATCGAATCCGACGCTCATATTGGCGCTGGAAGCCGGGGCATAAACTTTGACCATGTTAAACTCCTAACTTCCATGACAGGGTACGCAACAGATCGGCAAACACACCCGCCGCTGTAACATCGTTCCCTGCGCCATAGCCGCGAAGCACCAGCGGTAATGGCTGATAATAGTGGCTGTAAAACGCGAGGGCGTTTTCGCCGTTTTTGACTTTGTACAGCGGATCGTTGCCATCCACTTCGGCAATCTTCACCCGGCACACGCCATCTTCTTCAATGTTGCCAACATAGCGCAATACCTTACCTTCATCACGGGCTTTCGCCACGCGCGCGGCAAAAGCATCGTCAAGCTGGGGTAAATTCGCCATAAAGGTGCTGACATCACCGCTGCTGTCAAACTCGGCTGGCAACACGGGTTCAATCACAATGTCCGAAAGCTCCAGCTCGCGACCGGTTTCGCGCACGAGGATCAGCAGCTTACGCGCCACGTCCATGCCGGAGAGATCGTCACGTGGATCCGGCTCGGTATAGCCCAGCTCGCGCGCGGCGCGGGTGGCTTCCGAGAGGCTCATGCCCTCGTCCAGCTTGCCAAAGATAAACGACAGGGAGCCGGAGAGAATGCCGGAGAAACGCTGCAGTTCGTCGCCCGCATTCAGCAGATTTTGCAGATTTTCGATAACCGGCAGGCCTGCGCCCACGTTGGTGTCGTACAGGAACTTACGGCGCGACTTGCTCGCCGCCAGACGCAGCTGGTGATAGTAATCCATCGACGAGGTGTTGGCCTTTTTGTTCGGCGTCACCACGTGGAAGCCTTCGCGCAGGAAATCCGCATACTGGTCGGCAACGGCCTGGTTTGACGTACAGTCGACAATCACCGGGTTAAGCAGATGGTACTCTTTTACCAGACGGATAAGGCGACCCAGATTAAACGGCTCTTTCGCCTCTTCCAGCCCGGCCTGCCAGTTTTCAAGATTCAGACCATGCACATTGGTCAGTAGCGCTCTGGAATTGGCAATACCGCAGACGCGCAGATCGATATGTTTCTTCTTGAGCCACGCCTGCTGACGCTTCACCTGCTCGAGCAGCGCGCCGCCGACACCGCCCACGCCAATCAGGAACAGCTCAATGACCTGATCGGTATTGAACAGCATCTGATGCACCACGCGCACGCCGGTGGTGGCATCGTCGTTATCCACCACGACGGAGATAGAACGCTCAGACGAGCCCTGGGCAATCGCCACGATATTGATGTTGGCGCGGGCCAGCGCGGCAAAGAACTTCGCGGAGATACCGCGCAGGGTGCGCATCCCGTCGCCCACGACGGAGATGACGGCCAGACGCTCCTGAATGGAGAGCGGCTCCAGCAACTCCTCTTTCAGCTCCAGATAAAACTCTTCTTCCAGCGCACGGCGCGCGCGCAGGCAGTCGGCCTGCGGCACGCAGAAGCTGATGCTGTACTCGGAAGAGGACTGCGTGATCAGCACCACCGAGATACCATTGCGTGACATTGCGGCAAATACGCGCGCCGCCATGCCGACCATGCCCTTCATCCCCGGACCGGAGACGCTGAACATCGCCATGTTATTGAGGTTGGAGATGCCTTTCACCGGCAGGCCATCTTCATCGGAGCTGGCACCAATCAGCGTGCCTGGCGCTTGCGGGTTACCGGTGTTTTTAATCAGGCAAGGGATCTGGAACTGGGCAATCGGGGAGATGGTACGTGGGTGAAGCACTTTGGCGCCGAAGTAGGAAAGCTCCATCGCTTCCTGGTAAGACATCGACTTCAGCAACCTGGCGTCCGGTACCTGGCGCGGGTCGCAGGTATACACGCCGTCGACGTCAGTCCAGATCTCACAACAGTCTGCGCGTAAACAGGCAGCCAGCACGGCGGCAGAGTAGTCGGAGCCGTTACGGCCCAGCACCACCAGCTCACCCTTCTCATTTCCGGCGGTAAAGCCCGCCATCAGGATCATGTGGTCAGACGGGATTTTGCTCGCGGCGATACGGCGGGTTGATTCGGCAATATCAACGGTAGATTCGAGGTAGTGGCCCACCGCAAGCAGTTTTTCAACCGGATTGATGACGGTCACGCCGTGGCCACGCGCTTCCAGCAGGCCAGCCATGATGGCGATTGACAGTTTCTCACCGCGGCAGATCAGCGCCGCGTTGATGCTGTCCGGACACTGGCCCAGCAGGCTGATACCGTGCAGCACATGTTTGATCTGAGCAAACTCCTGCTCAACGAAAGACTTCAGCTGTGCGAGCGGGAAGCCGGGCTGTGCCTCCGCCAGCCCCTGCAGCAGCTCAGCGAAGATACGCTCGGCGTCGCTGATGTTCGGAAGTGCATCCTGACCACCGATGGTTTTTTCAATCATCGCCACCAGATGGTTCGTGATTTTTGCCGGGGCAGAGAGCACGGTCGCAACCTGCCCCTGCCTGGCGTTGCTCTCCAGGATATCGGCAACACGCAGAAAACGTTCTGCATTTGCCACTGATGTACCGCCGAACTTCAACACTCGCATGGTTCTACCTCGTTTCCTTTAGCCGAAAAAAAAGCCCGCACTGTTCAGGTGCGGGCTTTTTTTTGTTTTTCCTGTACGCGTCAGCCCGCATCGTTACCTGTGGTAATGATGATGGTTGTAGTAATGGTGGTGATGCTGATGCGTTTCATGGATGTTGTGTACTCTGTCATTATTATCTGTCTGTGCTGTATTCTTTTAGGGTTAAAGGATCGGGCACCTTAAGTCAATGAATTTTTAATTTGATCACAATTCCGCAGAGACTCACGCCCCGCTGTTTGCCGATTTATTTTCATCCGATTCCCCCAAATGCAACCCTCCATGACAGACAATTTCGCCATAGTAAAAACTTATGGCAGCATTTTACTCGGCTAATTTTTTTTCAATATCGTGCAGCAAACGGTGCAACATTGCCGTGTCCCGCTGCTCAAGTCGTCCGAGACGCTGGTGTAGCCAGTCAGCCATTTTTTTGATCGTCCGCCACATCCAGCCGCAAGAGCAAGTTCTCCACGCGAGCGCGAAGTGCAGCCAGCTGGTTTTCATCGGTTCCTGTATCGGGCGGCTGGGAGATTTGTATTAAGGATGCTAATTGATAGCAATAGACCATGACCGCCTGGCCTAAATTCAGAGACGGATAATCCGCGACCATCGGCGCGCCAGTCAGAACGTCCGCCAGTGCCAGCTCTTCGTTAGTGAGTCCGGAATCTTCGCGGCCAAACACCAGCGCCGCTTTCTCAAGCCACTGGCTTTTCTCTTCCAGCATGGGCACCAGCTCAGCAGGCGTGGCGTAGTAATGGAACTTCGCGCGGCTGCGGGCGGTGGTCGCAACGGTAAACGAAATGTCATGCAGTGCGTCGGCAAGTGTAGCGTAAGTCGTTATATTATCGAGAATATCTCCCGAACCATGCGCCACCCAGCGGGCAGCAGGCTCCAGGTGCGCAGTGCTGTCCACAATACGTAAATCGGTAAAACCCATGGTCTTCATGGCACGCGCCGCAGCGCCTATATTTTCTGCTCTGGCTGGGGCGACCAGTACAATCGACAGATGCATTTATGCTCTCTTTTTAATCAGTTAGCGGGTAAAAATGTGATGCACTTCAACATATTACGCAGCGCAAATTTACAAATTTGCAACACAAATCACCGAAATAGCGTTTCATAACAAATTAAAAACGCTAAACTATTTTGTGTCTGAACAATCAGTTAGAATGTTAACAGAAGACCATTATCCTTATGTTTTATAATGATAATGGCATCATGAATACCCTATTCTGATTGGATTCGCTTCGTTTATATATCAATGTCCGCAACTAGTTGGTTTATTGAAAAATTGTGACAAAGGCTAGCATTCGGCTACGATGATTTCATCAAACTGTTAACGTGCTACAATTGAACTTGATATATGTCAACGAAGCGTAGTTTTATTGGGTGTCTGGTGTCACTTAGCCTGTTATGTTGCTGTTAAAATGGTTAGGATGACAGCCGTTTTTGACACTGTCGGGTCCAAAGGGAAAGTACCCAAGACCAAGCTAATGATGTTGTTGACGTTGATGGAAAGTGCATCAAGAACGCAATTACGTACTTTAGTCACGTTAAGCCGATCATGTTAATTTGCGACATGCATCAGGCAGGTCAGGGACTTTTGTACTTCCTGTTTCGATTTAGTTGGCAATTTAGGTAGCAAACATGCAGACCCCGCACATTCTTATCGTTGAAGACGAGTTGGTAACACGCAACACGTTAAAGAGCATTTTCGAAGCAGAAGGCTACGATGTCTTTGAAGCGACCGATGGCGCAGAGATGCATCAGATCCTTTCTGAAAATGATATCAACCTGGTAATCATGGATATCAACCTGCCGGGCAAAAACGGGCTTCTTCTGGCGCGCGAACTGCGTGAGCAGGCGAACGTCGCGTTAATGTTCCTGACAGGCCGTGACAACGAAGTTGATAAAATTCTTGGCCTGGAAATCGGTGCGGATGACTACATCACCAAGCCGTTCAACCCACGCGAGTTAACCATTCGTGCACGCAACCTGCTGTCCCGCACCATGAACCTGGGCACGGTCAGTGAAGAGCGTCGTAGCGTCGATAGCTACAAATTCAACGGCTGGGAACTTGATATCAATAGCCGTTCGCTGATTAGCCCGAACGGTGAGCAGTATAAACTGCCGCGCAGCGAATTCCGCGCGATGCTGCACTTCTGCGAAAACCCGGGCAAAATTCAGTCCCGTGCAGAACTGCTGAAGAAAATGACCGGCCGTGAGCTGAAGCCACACGACCGTACCGTAGACGTGACCATCCGTCGTATTCGTAAACATTTCGAATCTACGCCTGATACGCCGGAAATCATCGCCACAATCCACGGCGAAGGGTACCGTTTCTGCGGAGACCTGCAGGAGTAATCCCGCAGTCAATGCAATAAAGAAAAACGGCGCATTCGCGCCGTTTTTTTTATTTCCAGATCCGCATCGTGTCGTTATCGGGCTCTGCGGGTGGCTCAGGGCGCTTCGGCTGTGAAAGCGAATACCAGTCGAAATGCCGGGTCAGGTACATCACGGCGAACAGTGCCAGTGCGAGCACCGCTGACCCCAGCAGCAGCGCACTATCCTCCGAGCGCAGCAGGAACCACATCACCACGTCCAGCCCCAGCAAGGCCAGCACAAACAACCCGCTGCGCTTCCAGCTTTTTAGCACCGCCTGCAGGTACATCCCGTTCATCGCAGCACCCACCAGGCTTGCAACAACCCAGGCAGGCGTAAAGCCGACGTGTTCTGACAGCGCCAGCAGCACCAGATAGAACAGCACCAGCGACAGCCCCACCAGCAGATACTGCATTGGGTGCAGGCGCAGCCCGGTTAAGGTTTCGAAGACAAAGAAGGCCATAAACGTCAGCGCAATCAGCAAAATAGCATACTTGATTGCCCGGTCAGTCAGCTGATACTGATCGGCAGGTGTGGCTACCGTGACGCTAAAAGCCGGGATCGACTCCCACGCAGGAGATTCACTCCCGTTGAACCAGCTCTCAAGGTTGTTCGCAAACCAGCTGCTCTGCCAGTTCGCCTGAAAACCTGAATCACCGATTTTGTGTTTCACCGGCAGATAGTTGCCCATGAAGCCCGGATGCGGCCAGTTGCTGTTCAGCGCCATTTCGCTGTTACGTCCCACGGGCACCACGGCAAAACTCCCCGTCCCCGCCAGATTCAGCGACATCTCCATGGCAAACGTTTTTGACTCCAGCGCTTTATCCGTCAGCGGGATATGAACACCGGAAAGCGCGCCAGATACGCCCGAACCCGGCTCTACGCTCAGCGTCTCGCCGTTGATACTGGAGACTTTCACCGTGCCAATACCGCGTGCATCGCCCACTCCAACAACGATAAACGGCTGCCCCAGGGTCATCGTCTCCCCTTTAAGCTGCGTCATTTTTTCGGTGCTGAACTGCGCTTTTATTTTGAGATCGGTGTTCCAGATCTGTCCGTCATAGATGCCGATATTTCGGGACTCAACGCGCTGGTTACCCTCAACAAGCAGCGACTCCGGCAGGATAAAATGCAGATAGCTTTTCTTGTACTCGACCTTCTTCTCATCCTCTAGCTTGTAAAAGATCTCTGTCACCGGAATCGCAATCAGCGGGCCGACCAGTTTTTGCGGTCCGCTGGTGCTCTGGCGAAGCGTATTTTCGACATCATTACGGTAGCTTTCACGCTCTTCAATGAGGTTACTTACCATAAACAACGGGACTAACAGCAACAGAATGCACCCCAGCAGGGTGCTTATTTTCCAGAACAGGGGGGATTTCATCATTACGTCTCCTTTGTGATGAAGAGAGCGTAACCAAGCTGTGTGGGGGCAGTTTGAAGTTATGTGAAGGGACGGTGAAGTGTCAGCGTGGCCATCACGCCGCCCTCATCACGATTGCGCAATGTAATCTCTCCCTGATGCAGACGCGCCACCTCCTGCACAAAGGCCAGCCCGAGCCCACTGCTCTTAAGCCCGTTCTCGCGCGGAAGGGAATAGAAGCGTTCAAAAATACGATCCAGCGCGTAATCCGGGATCCCGCTTCCGCTGTCGATGACGACAAGCTGTATCTGCCCCTGCTCTTCCCGGGCCGCCAGTTCAATGGTTCCGCCCTGAGGCGTAAAATCGATGGCGTTATCCAGCAAATTGCCGAGCGCCTGTTCGAGGAGATCGGGATCGCCTTCAACATTAAACGGAACAGGCTGGATAGTCAGCACAATCGCTTTTGCCGATAGCAGGGCCGAGCGCGCGTCAGCAAGCCGCGTAAACAGTGAATTGACCCGGATGACCTCCGGCGTAATCTCGACCCGATTTTCAAGCCGCGCCTGCGCGAGCAGTTTTTCAACCAGCGACTGCATGCGTGCGTTTTGTACCAGAATGTTATCAATAAAGCGTGCTGCCACCTGCGGCGGCGGCTGCTCGGCAAGGATTTCCGCCGCGCCGCGTATGGCCGCCATCGGGCTTTTCAGCTCGTGGGTGAGCGCATGGACATAGCGTTCAATGTAATTTTTCCCTTCGAGACGAATGCGCATATTCTCCAGCGCCTGGGCAAGCTTGTGCAGTTCGCTGCTGCCCGGATTAGGTAGCGGGAGAGGCGTGTCGGTGGTCACCGAATCGGCATAGCGCGATAACGTACTGATAGAACGATTGATCCACCAGGCGACAAGAAGACCAATCAGCAAGGCAATGCCGAGCAACGCGCCACCCGCCCAGAGGATCCGCCGCTCGCTGCGGTGGATAACCGGAGCCATTGCGCTGTTCGGTTTCCCGACCGACAGCACGCCGATAATCTTACCCTGCTCCACAACCGGCGCGGCAACATACATTACCGTACTCTCAGGATCGTCTGGATTGCTCTGAGTGCTGCGCGCGCCGTATTTACCGCGAAGCGTCAGCCAGACATCGTTCCAGCGCGAGTAATCTTGCCCCACGGCCAGACCGGCGGAATCAAACACCACTCTGCCCTGCGCATCGGTCATATAGACGTGATACTCGTTACGCACCTTATAGATGCCGCCGAGGTTGGCGCGGAAAGGCCGCTGATGGAGCTGTGAAAAGGCCTGCGCCAGTTTGCCCTGCTGAGCATTCCCCGAAAGAAGATCGTCGCGCCCGATTTCGGCAAGCAAGGTCGCGGTATCGATCAACGTCCCCTCGGTGGCCCTGCGCACGCCGGGCTTCACTTCCTGAACAAAAATCGAGAGCACAAACCACGCGGCGATGCCCACGATCAGGAAATATCCCAGCAACAACCGCATCCCAATGCGCATCAGTAAAGGCCCAGACTGTAGCCCATACCGCGATGGGTACTGATGGGAGACTGTTCATCGTTCACCGCCCGCAGCTTGGCGCGCAGGGTTTTGATATGGGTATCCACGGTGCGATCGAAGCTGTCGCCGTCTTCACCCCATACCTTGTCCATCAGCTGCTGGCGAGAAAATACCCGCCCGGGGGCCTGTAAAAAGGTTTTGAGCAGCAAGAACTCGTAGCGGGTCAGGGGTAAAACTTCACCGCACCAGCTTATTCGGGCGGCAGGTTCATTCAGCTCAAATTACCCGATACGCATCGTTTCTGCTGGCGCGGCGGATTTTTGCATCCGCCGTAAAATTGTCCTTACCCGGGCACAAACCTCTCGCGGAGAAAAAGGCTTGGCGACGTAGTCGTCGGCGCCCATTTCCAGCCCGAGGAGTTTATCCACTTCATCACTGCGTGCCGTGAGAAACAGCACCGGAAGTGACGGATGCTGAGCCAGCAGCTGGCGGCAGAGTTCAAAGCCGCTGATGTCCGGCAGCCCAACATCCAGAATGGCGAGCGCCGGGATCTGCCGCCGCGCCTCCTCCAGCACCGGTAAACCGCGCTCAAACGCCTTTACCGCAAAGCCTTCCTGCTGAAGCATGTAGATAAGCGTATCGGCGATACTGGTTTCGTCTTCAACCAGCCAGACCACAGGTTGTTGCATGGTTCATCCCTGAATTAATGCCATGGCATAATCGGCACGGCGCTGATGGCGTTTTTCGGCGAGCCTTCCACCACTTTGTCGGAATAGGCAAGATAAGCCAGCGTATTGCGCTTCGCATCATAGAAACGCACTACCTGCAGCTTTTTGAACACCAGCGACGTCCGTTTCTGGAACACCACGTCACCCTGCGCTTTACCGTTTTTAATTTTATCGCTCAGCTCAACCGGCCCCACCTGCTGGCAGGAGATCGCCGCATCAGAGGTATCTTCCGCCAGCCCCAGACCGCCTTTAATACCGCCCGTCTTCGCACGGCTGACGTAGCAGGTGACGTTTTTCACATCTGGATCGTCAAACGCCTCCACCACAATTTTGTGGTCCGGGCCAAACATTTTGAACACGGTATCGACAGATCCAATCTGTTCCGCTTGCGCCGCACGGCCAACAACCAGCAACAGAGCGGTAAGAAGCAAAGTCTTGTATTTCATATTGTTACCATTCTTTAAAATTGCATTGAGCGATTATTCAACACTTTAGACAAAAATGTAGCAAGATCACAGGATTAGAATATATTCGCCCAAAAAGGGGGAGAAAAGGCATTAATGCGCAAAAAAAACACTGAATGCTAAAACATCAAAAAATGCTATTATCCGCTAACCTGTTATCAGGCACCTGCTGTTTTAAGGATGAGGATAGTATATGGATCAGGCTGGAATTATTCGCGACCTGCTCACCTGGCTGGAAGGTCATCTCGACCAGCCTTTGTCACTGGATAATGTGGCGGCTAAAGCAGGCTATTCCAAGTGGCATCTGCAAAGGATGTTCAAGGATGTCACCGGTCATGCTATCGGGGCCTATATTCGCGCACGTCGTTTGTCCAAGTCTGCGGTGGCATTGCGCCTGACCGCGCGGCCCATTCTGGATATTGCCTTGCAGTATCGTTTTGATTCGCAGCAGACCTTCACCCGTGCGTTTAAAAAACAGTTCTCGTTGACGCCAGCGCTCTATCGCCGCTCGCCAGACTGGAGCTCGTTTGGTATGCGCCCGCCGCTGCGTCTGGGCGAGTTCGCCATGCCGAAATACGAAATTGTCGCGCTGCCGGAAACCCATCTGATCGGTACGACCCAGAGTTACTCCTGTTCTCTTGAGCAGATTTCTGAGTTCCGTCATCAGATGCGTGTCCAGTTCTGGCGCGACTTCCTGAGTCATGCGCCAGCGATCCCACCGATCCTCTATGGTCTCAACGAAACGCACCCAAGCCAGGAAAAAGACGACGAGCAGGAGGTGTTCTACACCACCGCGCTGACGCCAGAGATGGCAAATGGTTATATTCAGGGGTCTAAACCGGTCGTGCTGGAAGGCGGCGAATACGTGATGTTCTCGTATGAAGGACTGGGAACGGGCGTTCAGGAGTTCATCCTGACCGTTTACGGAACCTGCATGCCGATGCTGAATCTGAATCGCCGTAAAGGTCAGGACATTGAGCGCTACTACCCGGCGCAGGATGCGAAACCGGAAGAAGGCCCAATCAATCTGCGGATGGAATTCTTAATTCCGATACGTCGTTAACGCTGCAGTTCATCAAGCGCAGGGGCATCGAGATGCGAAATGTCCCCTGCCATCTCCACGACCCAACCCGACGCCAGCCACGCACTTTCCTGATAATCAATTCGGGAAATAGAGCAGTTGCGCAGACGCAGACGACGTTCAGCATAAGCCGGTAATCCCAGAATGGTGCTCACCAGGCAGCCCAGCGCAATACCGTGACTCACCAGCAGCGGACGGCTACCTGCCGGAAGCTTCAGACATTCCGCCAGTGCGGCATGCATACGCACGCTCAGTTCCTGCATGGATTCCCCCTCAGGGATGCGGCCATCTTCGGTACCGTTGACCAGCGTACGACGCCAGCCCTCTTCCGTTTCGGTCAGCGTATCGATATGGCGTTTTTCCAGCACGCCCATATCCAGCTCGCGCAGACGCGGCTCAAGCATCACGTCACAGCCGCAGGCATCTGCGATGATGCGCGCTGTCTGCTGCGTGCGACCTAAATCGCTGGTGATCACGTGGGTAATGCCCAGCGTCCTGGCACGCTCTGCCACCTGCCACGCTTGCTGGATCCCCTTCTCAGTGAGAGGACTGTCTGACTGGCCTTGAATACGTCGCTCGGCGTTCCACTGCGTTTCACCGTGGCGAACAAGGTATACCTGTAACATGCTTTTTTTCCGTTATACTGCGATGAGTTTTTTTTTGAATCGAGCTTAATTATGCACCATGTTGTCTCTGCTACCACCAATCCTGCCAAAATTCAGGCAATTCTAAAGGCTTTTGAAGAGATTTTCGGCGAAGGATCCTGCCATATCGAAGCCATCGGCGTCGAGAGTGGCGTACCTGAACAGCCGTTTGGCAGCGAGGAAACGCGTGCTGGCGCACGAAATCGCGTGGCAAATGCCAAAGCCGCGGCCCCAAAGGCGGACTTCTGGGTCGCCATTGAAGCCGGGATCGACGAAGGTGCCACCTTTAGCTGGGTGGTGATAGAAAGCCGAGAGCAGCGCGGTGAAGCGCGTTCTGCCACCCTGCCGCTGCCAGAGATCATTCTGAACAAAGTGCGCGAAGGCGAAGCGCTCGGGCCGGTGATGTCACAGTACACCGGCATTGATGAGATTGGGCGCAAAGAAGGGGCGATTGGCGTCTTTACTGCGGGCACGCTCACGCGTTCAGGCGTTTACCACCAGGCGGTGATTTTGGCGTTAAGCCCGTTCCATAACGCGATTTATCGTTAGGTATTTTTCAACAACACCGCTTCCAGCCACTGGCGCAGCTCGACCGGCGCAGACTTCAGGCTGTTCGAGCCGCGGGTGATCGTCGCGATGCCCGCGCCCAGCTCATTTTTCAGCTCACGCTGGCTCATCTCACCGCGCAGTAGCTCTTCAATGATCCGCACGCGCGTGCCCAGCGCTTCACGCTCGTCTGGGGTCAGCATCAGCTGCATAAGAGGTAAGTGCAAATCCTGATCGTAAGACTGGCGAAGCAGCTCCACAAAACGAAGCCACTCCTGGTGACGCTGTTCGGCCATTGCCGAGGAATACGGGGAATGCTGGGTCATGTTATGCTGCCTCTTGTACTCATTAGCGAGTACAGCATAACACAACCCACGCCGATCAGTAACGTCTCTGCCACTCGGCATCGCTCATCAGGGTATCTTTCTGCCCCATGAAGTAGCGATAGTAAGCATCGTACGCCAGCACGTTCTTCACATAACCGCGCGTTTCTGAGAACGGAATGCTCTCCACAAACGCCACGGCATCGATGCGTCCGGCGCTGTTGCCGAGCCAGGTACGCACGCGCCCCGGCCCCGCGTTATACGCCGCCGAAGAGAAAATGCGGTTATTGCCAAACTGCTGATAAACATACTGCAGATAGCTGGTACCGATGTTGATGTTGGTATCCGGATCGAGAAGCTGTGAGGGGCTACTGTACCCGGGAATGTTAAACATCTTCACCGTATGGGTCGCCGTTCCCGGCATAATTTGCATCAGACCGCTGGCCCCCACCGGGGAGCGGACTTTCGGATTCCAGGCACTCTCCTGACGGGCAATCGCCATCGCGTAACTTTGCGGGATATCTTTGCCGCTGGTGTAGCGTTCGAAAAGATCGTTGTACGCCAGCGGGAAACGCTCTTCAAGATGATCCCAAAGCTTACCGGCGATCGTCGCCTGCACGCTCAGATCCCACCAGTGGTTATCAAACGCATAGCGGGCAAGCTGGGCTTTCTCGTCGGTGGTGCGACTGGTTACCAGATTCGCCCACTCGCTGCGCGCGGTATTGTCCATATTCCAGTACATCAGCTCGCGCACGCGCGCCATCTCTGGCCCCTGCGTCAGCGCCGGGTTCGCATTCGCGGGCGCTTTATCAATGCGGAAGGTATACTCTTCGCCCAGGCGCTGCGCGGCTACCATCGGGTAGAAGCCGCGCTGCTGCATCAGGCCGTGGAGGATCTCTTTGGCTTCATCATCACGACCGCGCTCCATCAGCAGATCGGCCTGCCAGTAGCGCCATTCATCTTTCTCTTTGGCGTCCATCGGCAAACGTGCGAGCCAGGTATTCAGCCCCCGGCGATCGCCGGTGCCCAGCGCCATGCGCACGCGGCGCTCCACAAGCGACGTGGAGTTCGAACGCATAATGGCATCATCTCGCCAGCGTGCCTGTTCGTCGGTCACATCCGTGCCCATCAGTCGCCACGCCACGATGTCACGCAGCTCCTGGGTTTGATCGTCATTCAGCTGCTGCGCCTGCACCAGCTGCGGGATCATCAGCCGGGCGTTTTCCACATCGTCGCGCGCCACGCTGGCAAAAGCCACTGCCGCCATCTGACGGGTAAAGTCGGTCGCGCCCGTGCTGCGGGCAAAGGTCAGGACGCTGTTCGGATCGTTTGCCAGCGCGATAACGGCCGTAGAGATCGTCTGATAATCGGAGGGCATCTGCCCCGCCAGCGCGGTCACCAGGCGCGTGTTGCCGGCTTTCATCGCCAGGCGAATACGCTCAAGATAGGCCAGCGGATCCTGCTTACCGGAGGCTCGCCACGCGCCAAACAGCGAATCACAGGCATTCGGCTGGCTTTTGCCGGTCAGCCAAAGATCCTTCGCCCCGGCCCAGGCCTCTTCCTGCTGTCCGGTCGCCCATTTCGCATAGTAGTAGTTACATTGCGCTTCGGTGGTATTCGGCTTATCGGGGCTAAACGCCAGCAGCCCGCGCCAGTCTTCGCGACGCGCCAGTTCATTCACAAAACGAGATTGCAGGGTTCGCGCTGGCGGCAGGGTCGGGTTCGCCTGAATGAAATTATTCACAGTGACGGTCGGCTGGTTCATGAGATCGTCAGTGATCTGGCGATACTCCAGATACGGATACAGCGGATAATCCTTCAGCGTCGGCATCAGCGCCTGCACGGTATCCATCTGCTTATTGTCCCACGCCTGTTTAATCTGGGCGTAGCGATTACGTTGTTCATCCAGTGAATCGGCATGCACCGCCTGGCTTACCGCCATTACGCATACGCTGGCAGCCAGCAGACGCCAGACCACCTGTTTGGCTTTTTCCACAAGCTCTTCCTCATTGTTTTTTCGTCAATTGCAGCGTCTTGCCACGTCAAAGTCACACCAACTTATGCTAACCAGGCATCCTGCAACGCGCCACGTTATGGACACTTTTTTACCTTTCTTGCGCGTTTTAACACTCCCGACGTTCCTGGCTGGGATTAGGGCGTGAAAAAGGCTACACTTCGAGGCTGAAATTCCTTCTCATTACGATAAAAGAGGCGAAGTCCAACGTGGCTCAATTCGTTTATACCATGCATCGTGTCGGCAAAGTTGTCCCGCCGAAACGTCATATTCTTAAAAATATCTCGCTGAGCTTCTTCCCGGGCGCAAAAATTGGTGTTCTGGGTCTCAACGGTGCCGGTAAGTCCACCCTGCTGCGCATCATGGCCGGCATCGATACAGACATCGAAGGTGAAGCCCGTCCGCAGCCTGGCATCAAGATCGGCTACCTGCCGCAGGAACCTCAGCTGAACCCGGAACACACCGTTCGTGAATCCGTTGAAGAAGCGGTTTCCGAAGTGGTTAACGCCCTGAAAGGTCTGGATGAAGTGTATGCCAAATACGCCGAGCCGGATGCAGACTTCGACAAGCTGGCCGCTCAGCAGGGCAAGTTTGAAGAGATTATCCAGGCGCACGACGGTCATAACCTGAACGTGCAGCTGGAGCGCGCGGCCGATGCCCTGCGCCTGCCGGACTGGGATGCGAAAATCGCCAATCTTTCCGGGGGTGAACGCCGCCGCGTAGCGCTGTGCCGCCTGCTGCTGGAAAAACCAGACATGCTGCTGCTTGACGAACCCACCAACCACCTGGATGCGGAATCCGTGGCGTGGCTGGAACGCTTCCTGCACGACTTCGAAGGCACCGTGGTGGCAATTACCCACGACCGTTACTTCCTCGATAACGTTGCCGGTTGGATCCTCGAACTGGACCGCGGTGAAGGTATTCCGTGGGAAGGCAACTACTCCTCCTGGCTGGAGCAGAAAGATCAGCGTCTGGCGCAGGAAGCTTCTCAGGAAGCCGCGCGTCGTAAGTCTATCGAGAAAGAGCTGGAGTGGGTTCGTCAGGGCGCTAAAGGCCGTCAGTCTAAGGGCAAAGCCCGTCTGGCACGCTTTGAAGAGCTGAACAACACCGAATACCAGAAACGTAACGAGACCAACGAACTGTTTATTCCGCCTGGAGCACGTCTGGGGGATAAAGTGGTTGAAGTCACCAATCTGCGTAAGTCATACGGCGATCGCCTGCTGATTGACGATCTGACCTTCTCCGTACCAAAAGGGGCTATCGTCGGGATCATCGGTCCGAACGGCGCGGGTAAATCGACGCTGTTCCGCATGATGTCCGGTCAGGAGCAGCCTGACAGCGGCTCTATCACCCTGGGTGAAACCGTGAAGCTGGCGTCCGTTGACCAGTTCCGTGACGCGATGGATAACAGCAAAACCGTGTGGGAAGAAGTGTCCGGCGGTCTGGATATTATGCGTATCGGCAACACCGAGATGCCAAGCCGCGCTTACGTTGGCCGCTTCAACTTCAAAGGCACCGACCAGGGCAAACGCGTGGGCGAGCTGTCCGGCGGTGAGCGCGGTCGTCTGCACCTGGCGAAGCTGCTGCAGGTTGGCGGTAACGTACTGCTGCTCGATGAACCGACCAACGACCTGGACATCGAAACCCTGCGCGCGCTGGAAAACGCCCTGCTGGAGTTCCCGGGCTGCGCGATGGTTATCTCGCACGACCGTTGGTTCCTTGACCGTATCGCGACCCACATTCTGGACTACCAGGATGAAGGGAAAGTGGAGTTCTTTGAAGGTAACTTCACCGAATACGAAGAGTACAAGAAACGCACGCTGGGCGCTGACGCGCTGGAGCCGAAGCGTATTAAGTACAAGCGTATTGCGAAATAAAAGCAAAACGGCAACTTCGGTTGCCGTTTTTAGTATTTGTTCCCTCTCCCCGTGGGAGAGGGCCAGGTGAGGGCATCAGGCCGCACAGTTCGTAGGCCGGGTAAGCGTCAGCGCCACCCGGCTTTTTTATTTGTCCACGTAATACCGCTTCACCTCGTCAAACTGTATCGCAAAGTCGATATAGCTCATCAGCGCAGGCGAGTTCAGCTTGCGGCTCGGATAAGCCAGCCACAAATCATTCCCCTCGACGTTCCATTCAGGCAGCACCTTCACCAGCGCCCCTGTCTCAATCTTATCTTCCAGAAGAAAGGCGGGTAATAGCGTGATCCCGGCGCCAGCAATCGCACATTCTCGGGCGTACACCAGGTTATCCGTCATGTGGGCGTTATCCGGCAGGTAGCGGTAATCCTCACTCTCGCTTCGCAGCAGCCACTCAGACCAGGCTTTGTGGGTAATGCAGCGGTGCTCCACCAGCTGGCGGGGATGGATTAACGGCTCCCGACGCGCCAGATAGTCGGGTGAAGCCAGCATATAGCGCGGACAATGTCCGATCATCCGGCCAATCAGGGAGGAGTCCTGCGGCTTACCGGTACGCAGCGCCACGTCAAAGCCGGACTCGACCAGATCCACCACATCATCAGAGATCGACACGTCCAGCGACACGTCAGGATAGCGAAGCTGGAATTCGGCATTCATATGCGCCAGCAGCGTCGCACCAATCCCCGCCGGGCAGGTGATGCGCAGCCGCCCGCTCGGGTTTTCGCGTAGCCGCTGAATGGCATACTCCGCCCGCTCGCTGGCCGCCAGCATTTCGCGACAGTGCACCAGATAGTGCTCGCCTGCAAAAGTCAGGCTGATTCTGCGCGTCGTGCGGTTGAGCAGGCGTATTCCTATCTGCTGCTCCAGCTGGCTTATTCGCTGGCTGACGCTGGATTTTGGCAGTTCAGCCTTCTGTGCCGCAGCAGTAAAGCTGCCCATCTCGGCCACCAGCGCAAACAGCGCCATATCCTGAAGCTGTTTAAACATGATTGTTCATCCTGTGAGAACACTTCGTTCTTGATTGTCCATCTTATCATGCAGCTGACCACTTAATAGACTAGCCTCAACAAAACGCATGCCATTGAGGAGTCCATCCATGTCAGTTAAAGCCATTGCCGTTAATCCTGCGAATCCCGGCACGTTCATTGAAATCGCCCCGCCGATGCCGCAGCCCGGCGAGCACGATCTGCTTGTCGAAGTGAAAGCCGTGTCTGTTAACCCGGTCGACACCAAGGTGCATGCAGGCATTGTCAAAAACGGGCTGAACGAGCCGCGCATTCTCGGGTGGGATGCCAGCGGTATCGTTAAAGCCGTGGGCGCGGCCGTTACGGGATTTAAACCCGGTGACGAAGTGTGGTACGCAGGGGATATCACTCGTCCGGGCAGCAATACCACCCATCAGCTGATCGATGCGCGTATTGTCGGGCACAAACCTGCCAGCCTTGGCTGGGCAGCAGCAGCCGCATTGCCGTTGACCGCGCTGACCGCCTGGGAAGGGTTGTTCGAACGGCTGAACATTCAGGATGCGGACGCGGATAAAACGCTGTTGATTATTGGCGGCGCGGGCGGCGTGGGCTCGCTGGCGATCCCGTTTGCAAAGCACAACAGCAAGGTGAACATCATCGCGACAGCATCAAGAGAAGATTCCGCCCGGTGGTGCCGCGAGCGCGGTGCGGATCGGGTCGTGAACTACCGCGACCTGAAAGGTGAGCTGGCAAAACAGGGTATCACTTATGTGGATTACATTTTCATCCTCAATGACACCGACGGCCACTGGGATGCCGTCAGCGAACTGATCGCCCCGCAGGGGCACATCTGCTCCATCGTTGAGAACGCGCATCCGCTGAACCAGGATAAGCTGAAATCGAAATCCGCCGCCCTGCACTGGGAGTTTATGTACACCCGCAGCATGTACCAGACCGCTGATATGGCGCGTCAGGGCGAGATCTTAAACGAGGTTGCAAAGCTGGTGGACAACGGCGTGGTGGAAAGCTCGCTCAGCGAAACGCTTCACGGACTGAGCGTGGAAAGCATTACCGAGGCGCACTGCAAAGTGCTGGAGGGACATATGCGAGGGAAAGTGGTGGTTGCGTTCTGAGGGGTAATCGTTCCCTCTCCCCTTTGGGGAGAGGGTTAGGGTGAGGGGTAAGATTAACCCTGCTCCCCCATCATCTCCTTCACCAGCTCGACGCAGCGCAGGAAACGGGAGTCGTAGTCCGACTCTTCAACATGCACAAACTCAACGTTGTTTTCGTTGAGCATCTCCACCAGCATGGACTGGAACTCGCGCCTGTCTACGGAGCTGCCGAGACTGCGCATGCCATCAGCGACCCATGGCGTGTTGTTTTCCAGCAGGATCACCAGGTCAAAGCGGTATTCGTCAATCAGCGCCTGCACGAACGGGTGCTCGCGCCCTTCGTACTTTTTACAGAACGCCTGCGTGGTGACGAAATCGGTATCAATAAACGCCACTTTGTTGGCATATTTGACCGCAAAATCAATGTACTGGGCGTGGCCGAGCGCGATTTTATCGTAGTCGGAATACTGCAGCGCCATCTCGTCACCGCCGAGGTGCGAGAAAACGTAATCGCGGCCATATTCCCACGCACTGGTCGTGTTGAAGATATTCGCCAGCTTATTAACGAGAGTGGATTTTCCGCTCGACTCACCGCCCAGGATCGCAACGGTACGTACAAAGAAGGGCTTTACCTCGGTCGGGATATAATCCCAGTAGCGGAACGGGTTTTCGCGAATCTGCGCCCCGCTGATGTTCATGAAGGTCCGTTTCGGATCGATCAGCACCGTCTCGATGCCCAGATGCTCGCGGAACTGCGGCGCGTCGAACTCTTCAGAGGTGTAGATCCAGTTAGGCGCAATGCCCTTCTCTTCCATAAACGCTTTGATGCCGTTGCTCCACACGTCCCAGCCGTGCGGATAGGGCTCCATGCCCTCTTCGTTAAAAGCATGAATGCGAATGTTTTTCTGGTACTTAAAGGTCTGGAGCAGCCAGCGCAGGCGGTCAGGCACCGTCGGCTGCTGCGACATGGCGCTGTCCTCGAACAGCTGGCGGTCACGGGTTTCATCGTACCCCATAATGATGTGCAGCTCGTCCACCTGGCTACAGGCGCGCTGAATCAGGTAGATGTGACCAGTATGCAGCGGGTAAAACTTGCCAAACACCACGCCGATGTTCTTTTGCATACGGGGAAATTCAAGTCCCAGGAAACGGTGCAGCGCTTCGAGCTTCTGCGCGCTGGGGCTTTTGATTTTGGCGTTCAGCAGCTGGCTTAAATAGCCTTTGGTCATACCGCTGGCGTCCGCCACCTGCTGCAACGTGCAGCCTTTCTGGCGGATTGCGGTTTTGATGTAGTCAAATGATGACATAAATTACGGTGCCTCCTGCAAAATCGAATACGTAATTATAAGTCGTCAAAGACATTTAACGCATCTGCGAGTTTCTTAACGCCAAAAACCTGCATCCCTTCGGGGATTTTTTTCGGCACGTTAGCGGCGGGCACAATCGCGCGGCGGAAGCCGTGTTTTGCCGCTTCAGAGATACGCTCCTGGCCGCTCGGCACCGGACGGATCTCTCCGGCCAGGCCAACCTCGCCAAACACCACCAGATCCTGCGGCAGCGGTCTGTCGCGCAGGCTGGAGACCATCGCCAGCAGCAACGCCAGGTCCGCGCTGGTTTCCGAGACCTTCACCCCGCCCACCACGTTCACGAAGACGTCCTGATCCGCCATCTGCAGACCACCGTGACGGTGCAGCACCGCCAGCAGGATCGCCAGACGGTTCTGTTCCAGACCCACCGCCACGCGACGCGGGTTGCCCATCATCGAGTGATCCACCAGCGCCTGGATTTCAACCAGCAGCGGGCGCGTTCCTTCCCACAGCACCATGACCGAACTGCCAGAGGTGACTTCGTCGCCACGGCTCAGGAAGATGGCCGACGGGTTGCTGACTTCACGCAGCCCCTGCTCCGTCATGGCAAAAACACCTAATTCATTCACCGCGCCAAAACGGTTTTTATGGCTGCGCAGGGTGCGGAAGCGGGAATCCGCGTCGCCGTCGAGCATCACCGAGCAGTCGATACAGTGTTCGAGCACTTTTGGCCCGGCCAGGGAACCGTCTTTCGTCACATGGCCGACCATCACAATCGCCACGCCGCGCGTTTTGGCGAAGCGTGTCAGGTAGGCCGCGGTTTCGCGCACCTGCGCCACGCTGCCCGGCGAGGACTGAATGTCCGCCATGTGCATCACCTGAATGGAGTCGATCACCATCAGCTTCGGCTGCTCTTCTTCGGCGATCATGCAGATCTGCTCAATGCTGGTTTCCGACAGCATATTCAGGTTGCCGGTTGGCAGGCCCAGGCGGTGCGCACGCATCGCCACCTGCTGGAGTGATTCTTCCCCCGTGACGTACAGGGTTTTCATCTGCTCGGCGAGCTTGCAAAGCGTTTGCAGCAGCAGGGTCGATTTACCCGCCCCGGGGTTACCGCCGATCAGAATCGCACTGCCCGGCACCACGCCGCCGCCGAGCACGCGGTCAAACTCTTTGAACCCGGTGGAGAAGCGCGGTAACGCTTCGAGGCTGATGTCTGAAAGCTTTTGCACCTTCGACACGCCTGCATTGCCCGCATAGCCGCTCAGGCGTTCATTGCGGGCCACACTCGGCGAAGCCGCCACACCACGCACTTCGGTGATGGTGTTCCAGGCATGACAGGCGCTGCATTGCCCCTGCCAGCGCGGATAATCCGCACCACATTCATTACAGACAAATGCGCGTTTTGGAGCTTTCGCCACGGTGTACCTCGTTATTTCTGTGCGGACTGCGTGCCGGGTAGCGCTTACGCTTACCCGGCCTACAAAGCAGACCGTTATTTCTGATTAAGGCTGCCAGAAAGGATGCAGAACACCCCCATCAGGTCAGCATGACGGATAGTCACTTCCGTCTTTTCGTTCACTTTTGGCTTGGCATGGTAGGCAATGCCAAGACCAGCAGCTTTGATCATCGGCAGGTCGTTCGCGCCGTCCCCGATGGCGACGGTCTGGACCACCGGGATTTCATATTTTTCGGCCAGACGGGTCAGGGTGTTAGCTTTGTACTGCGCATCCACGATGTCGCCAATCACCTGTCCGGTCAGCTTGCCGTCCATAATTTCCAGTTCGTTGGCCACCACGGTGGTCAAATGCAGTTTCTCGCGCAGATAATCCGCGAAGAAGGTGAAGCCACCGGAGGCAATCGCCACCTTCCAGCCAAGGGACTGCAGCTTCAGCACCAGTTGCGTCAGTCCTGGCATCAGCGGCAGCACATCACGCACCTGGCGCAGGATGTTAGCATCGGCCCCTTTCAGGGTCGCCACGCGCTGTCTCAGGCTGGCGGTGAAATCCAGCTCGCCGCGCATCGCACGTTCAGTGACTTCCGCCACCAGCTCACCGCTGCCGGCCAGTTTAGCAATCTCGTCAATACACTCGATCTGAATAGCGGTGGAGTCCATGTCCATGACCAGCAGACCCGGCGTTTTCAGGTGCGGAATTTTACCGAGCGGGGCAACGTCCAGCCCTGCGTCATGCGCCAGACGCGTGGCACGCTGCGTCAGAGAACCCGCCAGGCGGATAACCTGGTAATCTTCTACGCACCAGGCGGCGACGATGACCATTGCCGCACCCAGTTTGGTTTGATACTGGGTCAGGCGTTGCTTATCCAGGCCGCGTCCATACAGCAGCCAGCCGCTACGGCCAGCGTGGTAATCCAGAGGCATCACCTCATCGCCACTTAACGAGAGCGGCAATCCTGGCCATAAAGAGACATCCGTTGGCAGGTCACACCAGGTAATGTTCGGCATCAAAGCTCCTGTAATTTCGTTCGCGCCGGAAGGTTCCAGAGGGAAAATAACGCATGAGGCTACCCTGTAACCATCACTTCTGGCAACATTAAGCCCTAAATTTTAAGCAGGTGGAATATGGCTCGCGCAAAACTGAAATTCCGGCTTCATCGCGCCGTGATTGTCCTTTCCTGTCTCGCACTGTTAGTGGCATTGATGCAAGGGGCATCGTGGTTTAGCCAGAATCATCAGCGGCAGCGTAACCCGCAGTTTGAAGAGCTGGCCCGCACGCTGGCGCGTCAGGTGACCCTTAACGTCGCCCCCTATATGCGCACCGAGACGCCGGACGATAAGCGCATCGGCCAGATCCTGCGTCAGCTTACGGAAAACAGCCGCATTCTCGATGCGGGCGTGTACGATGAAAAAGGCGACCTGATTGCCCGCGCCGGTGAGCACGTCGACGTGCGCGACAGGCTGGCGCTGGACGGCAAAAAAGCCGGAGGCTATTTCAACCAGCAGCTCGTCGAACCTGTTCAGGGAAAAAATGGCCCGCTGGGCTATCTGCGCCTGACGCTCGACACTCACACCCTGCCGACCGAAGCCAAGCAGGTGGATAACACCACCAATATTCTGCGCCTGATGTTATTACTCTCACTGGCGATTGGCGTGGTGCTGGCGCGCACGCTGCTGCAGGGTAAGCGCACCCGATGGCAACAGTCGCCGTTCCTGCTGACCGCCAGCAAGTCGGTTCCGGAAGACGAAGAGAGCGAGAAGAAAGAATAGTGATAAAGTAGGCGGAGGATATGGAAAAGGAACTCTGCCATGACGACGTTACGCCTGCTTATCTCTGACTCTTACGATCCCTGGTTTAATCTCGCGGTGGAAGAGTGCATCTTCCGCCAGATGCCCGCCACCCAGCGCGTACTGTTTCTCTGGCGCAATGCCGACACGGTGGTGATTGGCCGCGCGCAAAACCCGTGGAAAGAGTGCAACACCCGCCGCATGGAAGAGGACCACGTCCGCCTGGCGCGCCGCAGCAGCGGCGGTGGAGCCGTGTTTCACGATCTGGGCAACACTTGCTTTACCTTTATGGCAGGCAAGCCGGAATACGACAAAAGCATCTCTACGTCGATTGTGCTGAACGCGCTGAATGCGCTCGGCGTAACCGCGGAGGCGTCAGGCCGGAACGATCTGGTCGTCAAGACCCCCGAGGGCGACCGGAAGGTCTCCGGCTCAGCCTATCGCGAAACAATGGATCGCGGGTTCCACCACGGCACTCTGCTGCTGAATGCCGATCTCAGCCGGCTGGCTAACTACCTCAATCCTGACAAGAAAAAGTTACAGGCTAAGGGCATTACCTCCGTACGCGGCCGCGTGGCGAATCTGGTGGAGCTTCTGCCGGGTATTACTCACGAGCAGATTTGCGACGCGATCCGTGAGGCCTTCTTTGCGCACTACGGCGAGCGTGTGGAGGCGGAAGTGATTTCCCCTGATAAAACGCCTGACCTGCCCAACTTCGTTGAAACCTTTGCCCGCCAGAGCAGCTGGGAGTGGAACTTCGGCCAGGCACCGGCGTTTTCACATCTGCTGGATGAGCGTTTTACCTGGGGCGGCGTGGAGCTTCACTTTGACGTGGAGAAAGGTCATATTACCCGCACACAAATTTTTACGGATAGTCTTAACCCGGCACCGCTGGAAGCGTTGGCGTCACGCCTGCAGGGCTGTGTATACCGTCCCGATATGCTGCAACATGTGTGCGACGGGTTGCTTGAACATTATCCGGAACAAGAGCGGGAACTTCGGGAATTGTCGGCGTGGATCGCTCAGGCGATAAAATAATTCTCGCCCCCGGTTAAGAAGAGAAAATAGCTTCCTCCGTTCTTATCCTGCCGGAATGTGTAAATACAACCGTGAATGTATTTACACATTTTAATAATACTCAATTCAGAGATTAGAAATACTTATTACAGAAATAACAATAACCATTAATAGAATCCCTGCGCTTGCATTTCAGCAAGTTAATGACTTCACGGAAATTTATACATTTATTTTATTAATGGTTAAGGAATAACAATGAAAAAGCTTCTTCTCGCAACGCTGATTGCGATGACCTCTTCGGCTGCATTCGCCGAAGGCAGCATCGTCATGAAGGTTCAGGGCAAGATGAACCATGCATCCTGTACGCCGGAACTCAGTAACGGCGGATCGATTGATTTTGGTACAATCGCGCTGGACCAGCTTTCTCCAACCCAGACCAACCAGATGGGTCATAAAGATATGTCTCTGACGATCAATTGCCCGTCAGCGACTAAAGTGGCATGGAGTATTGCTGATAACAAAGAAGATTCCAATGCGGCGACCTACCTGAACTCCAGCGAGTTTTACATTCGTGACGCCACAGACAATGGTGGGGACGTTTACGGTTCAGGTACCACCTACGGCGTAGGTACCACCGCTGCTGGCGATAAAATTGGCGCCTATGCAATCAGTACCCGTATCAATGAGATCACCGCTAACGGTGTGCCTGCTCAGGCGATATTTGCGCCAAACTTCCTCAACAGCAAAGGCGAATATATGTGGCGTAACCTGGCCACCGGTGTGATTGCCAACGGTAACGCCGAGATCATGACCGCTACCAGACCAGGTTATACCGCACCGCTGGCCATCACCAGCGTTGTCTACCCGTTCAAAGTCTCTCTGGCCATTGTTAACACTGACCGTCTGACCACTACTGACGAAGCGCAGCTGAGCGGCGAAACCACCATCACTCTGGTTTATCTCTAACAGATAAAAACGCGTGACTCAACGGCGGATATTTCCGCCGTTTCTGCATAAAACATACGTTCAGAAATGTTTAATCGACATTATAAAATCTCAATACTGTCGTAAGAAAATCTAACTATTTAATGCGTTGATTCGTTAATAGAATCGGCCGCGACTCTTATGCCAGAAATTATCTTTTGGCAAGATTCATTTAAATTAAAAATATCCGAATTATCTCTTTCTATGGTTAAGGAATAACAATGAAAAAGTGCCTTCTCGCCACCGTTATGATGATGGCGGCGACAGCAGTTTATGCCGAACCTACTGCAATGTTAAAAGTTCACGGTACGCTGACCAGCGCAGGCTGCGTTCCTGAAATTAGCAACGGCGGCGTGGCCGATTTTGGCGAAGTGGGTCTGGACTCACTCTCCTCCGGTGTGGCTTATCAGGCTGGGCATAAAGATGTCACTCTGACCATCACATGTCAGTCTGCGACCCGCGTCGGCTGGACAATCAAAGATGACCGCAAAGACTCAAACGCGGGCGCACATAAAACGTCAAGCGAGTTCCATGTGGATAACGCTACCGCAAGCGGCGCACAGGCATACGGCGATTACCAGCTCAACGGTGTCGGAAAAACCAGCGCTGGCGAAAGTATCGGTGCCTATTCAGTTTCAACTTACATGAACGCGGTCACTGCTGACGGTGCAACCGTTCAGCCTATCGCCGCAGCGATGTATACCGGCGGTACCATCAGCAGCAGAAGCTGGATCAACCTGTGGGCCACCGGCATCCTCACTAACGATGGTACCGACGTCATGACCGTTGCCAAAACCGGCGAACGCGCTCCGCTGGCCTTCACGACGGCGGCCTTCCCTCTGAAGATCGCGCTGGCGATTGCGCCAAGCAAAAATCTGACCCTGACTGACAGGACCGACCTGGACGGTCAGTCCACAATCACGCTGGTTTATCTGTAACCCGCATTCACGACGCTAAACTCCCCGCTCAGGCGGGGAGTTTTAACCCATTGTTCAATATCAATATTCATGGAAAGAATTGTGAAAATTTCTCCTTTGGTCTGTGCTCTTTTTCTCACCCTTCCAGCGACAGTCTATGCTGCAGGCATGGTGCCAGAAACCACACTGCTGATGATTGATGAAGCCAACCACGGCGGTGTCATGAGTGTGAAAAACACGGACTCCATCCCCACCCTGCTTTATACCTCCATTAACGACATCGAGGGGGAGAATGGGGTCAAGCTCAACGTCACTCAGCCGGTTGTACGCCTTGAGCCAGGCCAGGAACAGCAGGTGCGCTTTATTCTTGAAACCAAAGAACCGCTGACCGTTGAACATTATAAACGCGTGATCTTTGAAGGCATTCCGCCTAAAACCAAAGATAAAAACGTTAAAGTCGGTATCAATCTTCGTCAGGATTTACCGGTGTTGATCCATCCTAAAAATCTTCCTGTTGTCACGGATGCATGGAAATTACTGACCTGGTCCGTACAAGAGAAAGAGGTTCAGGTCCGTAATACCTCGCCGTACGTTGTACGTTTTTCCACATCAGTGACGCTACTGCCTTCCCACACCGAGGGAGTGGTTAATAAAACCTTTATCCTGCCGGGTGAGACCATGAAGGTGCAGACAAATACCCCGATCGGTAGCGGCGATAATGCCGTCGAGTTCAACCCTGCCAGTCGCTACGGGATTGAAGTGGACAAGTACACTGCCGCGCTTACACGCTGATATCACAGGGAATTTTTAGTGATACTGCGCGCTTTGCAAAACACGATGCGTCGAACAGCAGTGGCGGTCGCTTTTCTGCCGTCGTCGGCGCTGTATGCATCCGATCTGGATTTCAATACCGATATACTGGCCTCGCGGGGAATCAGTACTAATCTCGCCCATTACTTCTCTGATGCACAACGCTACCTGCCCGGCCAGCATGCCGTGCAGGTCAAAATTAACGGCGTTGAGAAGGGGAGCCTGGCCATTCGGGTTGGAGAAGAAGGGCAGCTTTGCATTGATGATGACTTCACCCGTGCAGCTGGCCTTCTGCCATTGAATATCGGCGAAAAAGAGAAATGTCATAACCTGCTGAAAGATTACCCTTCCGCGACGGTAACGCTTCTACCGAATACCGAATCACTGGAGATTTTCGTTCCCGCAGAGGCAATGGACACTGGATTTTATGCCGCGAAATATTACTCGCACGGCGGTGTTGCGGGCTTAATTAACTATAGCGCCTTCAGTAACATTAACGAGTACGGCTCGGGCGGGAGCAGCCGTTATGCCCAGGGAAATTTGGGGGCAGGCATTAACCTTGCGAACTGGACGCTGCGCAGCAATTTCATTTTGACGGATGACAACGGGACTCGCAGCACAGAGAACCTGTACACCTACGCTGAACACGTTTTTGAAGAGCGGAAAATGCGGGCTCAGGTTGGGCAGATCAACGTCAATTCGGCCCTGTTTAGCGGCGCGCAAATCACCGGCGTTCAGCTGATGCCTGAAACCGGCCTTCAGCCTAATATCCAGGCCACGGAGGTGTCGGGAATTGCCCGGACGAATCAGGCCCGCGTAGAGGTTCGCCAGTCGGGACAGCTGATCTACTCTTCCCTGGTCAACGCAGGCCCTTTCTCCCTGACGGACGTGCCCCTGGTGCGCGGAAATGTCGATCTTGACGTCAGCGTGGTGGAAACGGACGGTTCGACAACCCAATTTACCGTTCCCTCTTCCGCCCTCAATATACAGGGAAGTAATCGTGCCGAAGGGCTAAACCTCTCTCTCGGACGGGTTCGCGACAGCGGGGATGAGTCAAGTACGCCCTGGGTATTTACGCTCTCTGACGGAACGATGCTGAGCACGCGCATGTCCGCCGTAGCCGCCGGCGTACTGGCAGAAAAATATCAGGCTACCGGTGCCAAACTCGACGTTTCTATCAACGAAAACTGGGCGATCTCACCGAGCTTTTTACTGAGCCAGTCCCACTTTTACGATCGACTGAAAGGCAGCAAGGCTGAACTTAGCAGCAATATCTTACTGCCCGCCCAGCTGACGATGGGGGTAAGTGCGTCCCAGTTCAGCGGCGGCTTCCGCGAACTCACGGAAGCCATGGATGAAGAGGCGCAGACCTACGAAAATAACTGGAACGCCAGCCTCACCTGGAACAATGAGTACATTGGCGCGATCTCAATGCAATACAGCGTGAATTCCGGTGATGAAAACAGCGGTGATTCACGCTATCTGATGGCTTCCTGGAGTAAAAGTCTCGGGCGTACCTCGCTGTCCGTAAACTGGCAGCATGCCATGAGCAATAGTGATACCCAGAACCAGAGCAGCACCAGCCGCGATGACGATCTCTTTTATGTCAGCCTGATCGTTCCTTTTGGCGAGGATCGCGTCAGTACCTACATGCGCGCTCAGGGGGAAAAACAAAATTATGGCGTTCAGGAAAGCGGCTCTATCGGTCAAAACCTTAACTACAACGTCTCTGCAGACCGCGATAATCAGGATAAGAGTAACGCCTTTAACGGCAATATCACCACCAACCTTCACTATACGCAGCTCGGTTTATCCGCTGGCCTGAATGACGGCAATCAGCATAACTACAGCGCATCCTTAAACGGTGGCGTAGCGCTGCATCGTCATGGCATAACGTTTTCGCCCTATCCGGTAAAAGAGACATTCGGCATCGCCCGGTTAAGCGAACCGGAAAGCGGTATTGAAATCACCACCCCCGATGGAACCGTCTGGACAGATCGCTGGGGACAGGCCGTGGTTCCCGGACTTCGGGAATGGCAAAAATCGCAAATAGTGATTAATGCCAGCTCGTTACCTCAGGGGATGGATTTATCAAACGGTATTCAGACCGTCTCCGCCGCGTATGGCTCTTTTGCGCTGATCGATTTCAACGTGCTGAATACGCGTCGCGTCATGCTGGACGTCAAGCGAGTCAACGGGTCATGGCTGGAAAAAGGGCTGAGCGTGGTGGATCAGGACGGTAACTATATTGTCAGCGTAATGGATAACGGCAGCGTATTTATTCCCGATGCGTCGGATACGCCTGCGCTTTATGTGGTGGACGACAATTTAACCAAACTCTGCCAGATCGCTTACACCCTGAAAGACGAAAAAGATAAAGACGCCTATTACGAAAAAGCAGAAGGAGTTTGCCAGTGAAAATAGTTAACGCAGTGCTCATCGGTGCAACATCACTTTTTTCGTCCTATGTCGTGGCCGAAGCGTGTCAAATTACGCTGTCGCAACCGAACATCTCCTTTGGCAGATTCAAACAGGATGACATTATCGCCTCGCGTAAAAACTGGAACCGCATGCCGGGCAAAGAGGTCACCGCCGCGGTTTTTTGCCCGCAGCCAAGGGTGATGGCGCTTTTTCTGCAATCTACGTCCGGCAGCAACGGGGGCGTTCTGTTTGGTCAGAAGAGCCGACTGGCGCTGGTTGCCAGCAATATTCTGGTCGATGGTCATCACTATAATCTGGTCAGGACCTCTGACCGGGTCTCGTTCACCTCTGCGGAAACCCCCAAGGAAAAAGTCTTTCTGAGGAATAATGACGGCATCCTTGCATATCAAAATGGCCTGCCGGTACGTGGCAAACAAATGAGTGTGACGATAAAAATTATACCTGTCATTAATGACGATCAGCTGCGCGGCATTTCCGATAATACCGAGCTGGAAAGCGCACTCGCCTGGGAGCTATTAACGACAGAGTAACGCATTCACCGCCGAATAGATTATTCGGGTGAAGAGAAAAGAAGAAAAATAAAGGCAAAACACGTGGATTCGTCCATTTATTTTAACGATATATCTATGTTAAGGAATAACCATGAAAAAGAGTCTCCTTGCCGCTGCGCTGGCGCTGACAGCGACCTGTGCTCATGCGGGAGATACGGCAGTGCTGAAAGTGAAAGCCTCACTGACCAGCAACTCCTGTACGCCGGAACTCAGCAACGATGGCGTGATTGACTTCGGTACCGTTCAGGTTGGCGATCTCTCGCAAACTCAGACCACGCAGCTAGGTGAAAAGGGTCTGACGCTGACTATCACCTGCCCTACCCCTACCAAAGTGGGCTGGAGTATTGCCGACAACCGTACGGATTCGAACGCCAGCACCGGAACCGACTCAAACCTGAAGGTGCAGAACGCCACGTCAAACGGCGGCGAACTGCGCGGCAGCATGACGACCTTTGGCCTTGGCAAAACGCACGATGGCAAGAATATCGGTGCCTATTCCATCTATACCAGCACGGGTGAAGTGACGGCAAACGGGGCGACGGTTGAACCGATTCGTACGGCAGTCACTGCTGGTGTGGGCATGAGTCGCTGGCAAAAAGCCAATGGTGGCACTATCGCCAATAAGGATCTGGGCTTAATGAGCGTCGCCTCTGCGGGCAAAACGGCCCCGATGGCGGTGACCAGCGTCTCTTTCCCGCTGAACATCTCGCTGGCAGTGGAAAACCTGAAGAAACTGTCTCTGACAGAAGATACCGAGTTTGATGGTCAGGCCACCATCAGCGTGGTGTACCTGTAAGTCACAGAAACCGGGCGGCTTTCGCCGCCCGGCAGCACAACATTACTCTTTATCGCCCAGCAGAACGGATTCCAGCGCGATTTTGATCATGTCGTTGAAGGTGGTCTGACGTTCAGCAGCGGTCGTCTGCTCGTGGGTACGGATGTGGTCAGAGACGGTGCAGATGGTGAGTGCTTTCGCACCGAATTCTGCCGCTACGCCGTAGATACCCGCCGCTTCCATCTCCACGCCGAGGATGCCGTACTTCTCCATCACGTCGAACATTTCACCGTCCGGGGAGTAGAACAGATCGGCAGAGAAGAGGTTGCCTACGCGCGCATCAACGCCCAGCGCTTTGGCCGCGTCCACCGCGTTACGCACCATGTCGAAGTCAGCAATCGCCGCGAAGTCATGATCCTTAAAGCGAATACGGTTCACTTTAGAATCTGTGCATGCGCCCATGCCGATAACCACATCACGCAGCTTAACATCCATGCGCACCGCACCGCAGGATCCCACGCGGATGATTTTCTTCACGCCGAAATCAGTGATCAGCTCTTTGGTGTAGATAGAGCAGGATGGGATACCCATACCGTGGCCCATCACAGAGATTTTGCGGCCTTTATAGGTACCGGTGAAACCCAGCATGCCGCGCACGTTGTTCACTTCACGCACGTCTTCGAGGAAAGTTTCTGCAATGTGCTTCGCACGCAGCGGGTCGCCCGGCATCAATACGACGTCAGCGAAATCACCCATTTCTGCGTTAATGTGAGGAGTTGCCATCTTCAGTTCCTTTTACATTGTTGTTTTTGCCGGGTGGCGGCTACGCCTTACCCGGCCTACAAAGCCGTAGGCCCGGTAAGCGAAGCGCCACCGGGCAATGACCTCAGAACATAGCCTTGCCATATTCCATGTCTGACGTACCAAAGTACTTCGCGAGGGTCTGGCCGATGTCTGCGAAGGTTTCACGGTGTCCCAGTGAACCTGGTTTGACTTTCGGTCCGTACACCAGCACCGGAATGTGCTCACGGGTGTGGTCGGTACCGGTCCAGGTTGGGTCACAGCCGTGGTCGGCAGTCAGGATCAGAATGTCATCTTCACCCACCAGCTCCATCAGCTCTGGCAGACGGCGGTCGAACAGTTCCAGACCGGCAGCATAGCCCGCGACGTCACGACGGTGCCCCCAGGAAGAGTCGAAGTCCACGAAGTTGGTGAAGACAATGGTCTTATCGCCCGCTTCTTTCATCTCTTTGATGGTGGCATCGAACAGCGCATCCAGACCGGTGGCTTTCACTTTTTTGGTGATGCCGCAGTTAGCGTAGATGTCTGCGATTTTACCCACGGACACCACGTGACCGTCTTTCTCGTCGACCAGTTTCTGCAGCACGGTAGGGGCCGGTGGCTCAACGGCCAGGTCGTGACGGTTACCGGTACGCTGGAAGTTACCTGCTTTATCGCCGATAAACGGACGGGCGATAACGCGACCAATGTTGTAGCCGCCTTCGGTCAGCTCTTCGCGGGCGATTTCACACAGCTCGTAGAGTTTATCCAGGCCAAACGTCTCTTCGTGGCAGGCAATCTGGAAAACGGAGTCAGCGGAGGTGTAGAAAATCGGCTTGCCGGTTTTCATGTGCTCTTCGCCAAGCTGGTCCAGAATCACGGTGCCGGAAGAGTGGCAGTTACCGAGGTAGCCCGGCAGGTTGGCACGCTTCACCAGCTTATCGAGCAGCTCCTGCGGGAAGCTGTTCTCGTGATCGGAGAAATAACCCCAGTCGAACAGGACCGGCACACCGGCGATTTCCCAGTGGCCAGACGGGGTATCTTTACCGGAAGAGAGCTCGTGAGCCCAGGCGTAGGCGCCCACCACTTCCGCGTTGCCGTCCATACCGGCTGCGATTTTACCGGTAGAACCTTCATGCGCTTTCACCAGACCGAGGCGGGTCAGGTTTGGCAGGGTCAGAGGGCCTTTACGACCGTTGTCCGCTTCGCCTTTCGCACAGGCTTCCGCGATGTGACCCATGGTATCGGAACCCACGTCACCAAAACGTTCTGCATCTTCGGTTGCGCCGATGCCGAATGAGTCCAGCACCATAATAAATGCACGTTTCATAATTGTTCTCCGTACGTAGTGCTTCATAAAAATTCGATCAGATCAGTATACCGCTATTCGGTGATACGGCGATAGACCGAAGGTGAGCTTTCTGGCGCTTTATCAGCAAGCGTAATGGCCGCTTTCACCGCCTTCGCCGCGTCCTGCCAGCTGGCTTCGTCTTTGGCGTGGATCACCGCCAGCGGACGTTGGCCATCAACGCTGTCGCCCAGACGGGCCATATCGGTAAAGCCGACGCTGTAATCAATGGTGTCTGACGCCTGACGACGACCGCCGCCCATCGAGACCACCGCCATACCCAGCGCACGGGTGTCCATTGCTGAGACAAAGCCCTCGCTGTCGGCATATACGGCTTTGCTGAGCGTCGCGGTTGGCAGGTATTTGGCGTAATTCTCAACGAAGTCGGTCGGGCCTTTTTGTGCGGCGACCATACGGCCAAAGATCTCTGCCGCTTTGCCGTTGTCCAGCACGGCCTGCAGTTTCGCGCGGGCTTCCGCCTCGTCTTTCGCCAGCTTGCCGGAGATCAGCATCTCTACACACAGCGCCATGGTCACGTCGAACAGGCGCGGGTTGCGGTATTCCCCCGTCAGGAACTGGACGGCTTCACGCACTTCGACCGCGTTACCGGCGCTGGAGGCCAGTACCTGGTTCATGTCAGTGAGCAGCGCGGTGGTGCGCACGCCTGCGCCGTTGGAGACGCCAACGATCGCTTCGGCGAGCTGGGCAGAAAGCTCATAGGTCGGCATAAAGGCACCGCAGCCCACCTTCACGTCCATCACCAGCGCGTCCAGCCCTTCTGCCAGCTTTTTCGCCAGAATAGAGGCGGTGATCAACGGAATGGAGTCAACGGTGGCGGTGATGTCGCGGGTCGCGTAGAAACGCTTGTCTGCCGGGGCAAGAGAGCTGGTCTGGCCGATAATTGCCACACCCACGTCTTTAATAATGTCGCGGAAGCGGTTGTCATCCGGGAAGATATCGAAGCCCGGAATGGCTTCCAGTTTGTCGAGCGTACCGCCGGTGTGGCCCAGACCGCGCCCGGAAATCATCGGGATGTAACCGCCACAGGCGGCCACCATAGGGCCCAGCATCAGGGAGGTCACGTCACCCACACCGCCGGTGGAGTGTTTGTCCACAATCGGGCCGTTAAGGTTAAGGCTTTTCCAGTCCAGAACGGTTCCTGAATCTCGCATCGCCATGGTCAGCGACACGCGCTCGGGCATCGACATATCGTGGAAGAAAATGGTCATCGCCAGAGCCGCAATCTGCCCTTCAGAGACGGTGTTATCACGAATGCCATTGATAAAGAAGCGGATCTCTTCGTCGCTTAATGCATGACCATCACGTTTTTTACGAATAATTTCTTGTGCGAGAAACACGGTAACCTCCATGCGGAATCGGGGGAATTGTGGCGGGTGGCGCTACGCTTACCCGCCCTACGACCCTGTAGGCCGGATAAGCAAAGCGTCATCCGGCATTGTCTGGCAATCAGTAGCTGCTTGCGCTCTTACCGTCGCCATGACCCAGCGCTTTCAGCAGGCTTGCCAGCAGGCTGGACGCACCGAAGCGGTAGTGACGGGAATCGGCCCAGTCGGCGCCGAACAGCTCGTCGGCAATCGCCAGGAACTGCTGCGCGTCTTCGGCAGTACGCACGCCGCCCGCGGGTTTGAAACCAACGGTTTTGGACACGCCCATATCGCGAATGACTTCCATCATGATGCGCGCGCTTTCCGGGGTCGCATTCACCGGTACTTTACCGGTAGAGGTTTTAATGAAATCCGCACCGGCTTTGATGGAGATTTCAGACGCTTTACGAATAAGCGCTTCTTCTTTCAGTTCGCCGGTTTCGATGATCACTTTCAGCAGCACGTTTGCCGCCGCGCACGCGTCTTTACAGGCTTTCACCAGGTCGAAGCCAACCTGCTCGTTACCGGCGATCAGCGCGCGGTACGGGAATACCACGTCAACTTCGTCTGCACCGTAAGCAATGGCCGCGCGGGTTTCTGCCAGCGCAATCTCGATATCGTCGTTGCCGTGCGGGAAGTTAGTTACGGTTGCAATGCGCACATCCGGCGTACCCTGCTCTTTCAGCGTTTTGCGGGCAATCGGAATAAAGCGCGGGTAGATACAGATGGCTGCGGTGTTACCCACTGGCGTTTTCGCCTGATGGCACAGGGCGATGACTTTCTCATTGGTGTCGTCATCGTTCAGGGTAGTCAGGTCCATCAGTTTCAACGCGCGCAGGCTGCTTGCAGTTAAATCGGTCATAACATTCTCCAACGGCAGTGCCGTATCAATTTTACCTTGCGGGTCTGTGAGTATTTTAACATCCACCCGCATCCACACTTCGACATTCATCACAGTTAATGAAAACTGCGTACAAATTTGCATTACTGTAATGAGATCTTCTTCAAACTTTAGCGCACTCATTGCTGACTAAAGCCGCGATACCCCCTGTGGGATCAAAAGCCCCAACAGGCTGGCTTTCTACAATTCGTTCATCATCAGCAGAACACTCAAGGAAGCGAATATGCCAGATACCCTGCAACAACGTTGCCAGCACATTGTGACAAGTCCGGTGTTAACCCCGGAACAAAAACGTCATTTTCTGGCGCTGGAAGCGGAAAACAACCTGCCTTATCCGGCACTTCCTGAAGCCGCCCGCGCCGCGCTGGACGAGGGATTTATCTGCGACATGTTCGAAGGCCATGCGCCTTACAAACCGCGCTACGTCCTGCCGGATTATGAAAAATTCCTGGCTAACGGTTCTGAATGGCTGGAGCTGGAAGGGGCAAAGGATCTGGATGATGCCCTCTCGCTATTAACCATTCTCTACCATCATGTTCCTTCAGTGACATCTATGCCGGTCTATCTGGGGCAGCTTGATGCGATACTGAATCCATATGTTAGAATTCTAACACAAGAAGAAATCGATAGCCGAATAAAACGTTTCTGGCGCTATCTCGACAGAACGCTCCCTGATGCGTTTATGCACGCAAACATCGGGCCCGCTGACGGCCCCATCATCCGCGCCATTCTACGTGCAGATGCAGAACTGAAGCAGGTTGCGCCGAACCTGACCTTTATTTACGATCCTGAAATCACCCCGGACGATTTGCTGCTTGAGGTGGCAAAAAACATTTGCGAATGCAGTAAACCGCATATTTCAAACGGCCCCGTGAATGATAAAATTTTCACAAAAGGCCGTTTTGGCGTGGTGAGCTGTTACAACTCCCTGCCGCTGGCTGGCGGTGGCAGCACCCTGGTGCGCCTTAACCTCAAAGCCATTGCGGAGCACAGCACCTCCGTTGACGACTTCTTCAACCGTACGCTTCCGCACTACTGTCAGCAGCAAATCGCCATCATTGATGCCCGCTGTGATTTTCTCTATCAACAATCAGGCTTCTTTGAGAATAGCTTCCTGGTAAAAGAGGGGCTGATTGATGCCGGGCGTTTTGTGCCGATGTTTGGCATGTACGGCCTGGCGGAAGCGGTAAACACGCTCTGTGAGAAGGACGGAATCAACGGTCGCTATGGCAAAGACGAGCAGGCTAACGCGCTGGGCTATCGCATCAGCGAACAGCTTGCGGCGTTTGTAGAAAACACACCTGTGAAGCACGGCTGGAAACAGCGCGCCATGCTCCATGCGCAGTCGGGCATCAGCTCTGATTCAGGCACCACGCCAGGCGCGCGTCTGCCTTATGGTGACGAACCGGATCCCATCAGCCATCTGCTGGCCGTTGCGCCACACCACAGACACTATCACTCCGGTATCAGCGATATTTTAACGCTCGATGAGACGGTAAAACGCAACCCACAGGCGATAGTGCAGCTTTGTCTGGGCGCGTTCAGGGCCGGTATGCGGGAGTTCACCGCCAACGTTGCGGGTAACGATCTGGTCCGCGTGACGGGCTACATGGTGCGCCTGTCGGACCTGGAAAAATTCCGCGAAGCCGGTTCGCGCACCAATACGACCTGGCTTGGCGAAGAAGCCGCACGCAATACCCGCATCCTGGAACGTCAGCCGCGCGTGATAAGCCATGAACAACAGATGCGCTTTAGTTAGTCAGGTCATTCCTTTTTCCTGCGTGGACGGGCCGGGCAGTCGCCTGGCCCTGTTCCTGCAGGGCTGCAACCTGCGCTGTAAAACCTGCCACAACCCATGGACCATCGGGCGCTGCAACGACTGCGGCGACTGCGTGCCCCACTGCCCTCATGATGCACTCAACATTCAGGCCGGACGCGTATGGTGGCAGGAGAGTCATTGCCAGCAGTGTGATACCTGCCTTCATCTTTGCCCGCAGCAGTCCACGCCCATGGCGCACCGCCTGAGCGTGGAGGAGATCCTCACGCAGATCCGAAAAGCTGCCCCCTTTATTGAGGGCGTTACCGTGAGCGGCGGCGAGGCCACAATACAGCTGCCGTTTTTAATCGCCCTTTTTAGCGCAATCAAAACCGATCCTGAACTGCAGCATTTAACCTGCCTGGTGGATAGCAACGGGCTGCTAAGCGAAACCGGCTGGGAGAAACTGCTGCCGGTACTGGATGGGGCGATGCTGGATCTCAAGGCATGGGGAAACGCGCATCACCGTTTCCTGACCGGGCGCGAAAACCCGCTGATTAAACAGAGCATTCGCTGGCTTGCCGATCGCCACCGTTTGACGGAACTGCGCTTGCTGGTTATCCCTGAGCAGTGCGATTATCTGGAACATCTTAAGCCTCTGACCACGTTTATCCGCGGGCTTGGGAATGTTCCGGTGCGTATTAACGCGTTTCATGCGCATGGGGTTTACGGTGAGGCGGCGTCATGGCGCAGCGCCACGCCGGAGGACATTGAACCGCTGGCGCAGGCACTGGAAAAACAGAAGATAACGGTGATTCGTCCGGCACTTTACCTATAGCGTGATGCCAAATACCGCACGCGTATTTTCCAGTAACGCATCGGCAATCACCTCTTCAGGCTCCATTCGCAGCTCACACAGGGTGGTAAACACGCGCGCCGCCTGCTCCGGACGATTCGGCTGGCCCTGAAAACCACTCAGCGGCATATCCGGGGCATCCGTTTCCAGTAGCAGCGCAGAGAGTGGCAACTGAGCCATCACATCGCGGGTTTTACTGGCACGCGGATAGGTAATGGTGCCCCCCACGCCAATTTTATAGCCCAGCTCGATAAAACGCTGCGCCTGCTGCAGGCTGCCGGAAAAACCGTGCACCACGCCGCTACGCGGTAGATCGATGCGTTTCAGGTGCATCGCCAGCTTATCGTGCGTGCGTCTTGAATGGAGGATCACCGGCAGGTCGTGACGCTTAGCCAGCCGAAGCTGCGCGTCGAGGATCGTCTGCTGGCGTTCAAACTGAGGATCCTCACGATAGAGATCGAGCCCGATCTCGCCGATAGCGACAAGTTTGTCTCCTGCGGTCTGCAGGGCTTCATCAAGTGCCTCAATATGCTCATCAAGGTGGCGCTCAATCACTATCGGATGCAGGCCGAGCGCAGCATAGAGAGCGGGGTAACGCGTGGAGAGCGTCAGCACACGCGAAAAATCAGCCGCTTCTACCGACGGTACAACGATCGCCTGAACGCCTGCCTCAGCGGCTTTCGCAATACTTTGCGCCTCATTTCCCGTAAACGGCGGAAAATCAAAGTGGCAGTGGGTATCAACAAAGCGGTGCGTCACGCCAGATCCTCGTTATCTAATAAAGCGTCATTCGCCTGTGGAATGTCCACCAGCGGCATCGTCAGGGCGTCGTTGGCGACAATTGCAGGGGGCGTAATGATGGGTTTGTGCCGATGCAGAGGCGGTTGCTCCGCCAGCATCTTACCGACCGTCGCCAGGAAGTAGCGTCCGCACAGCCGCCCCGTTTTGTAGTCCATGCGCAGCGCAGGGACGCGGCTGCCCAGCGCCATGCTGAGCAACGGTTTAGGGGGATAGATTTCGAAAATTCGCAGCTTACCCGGCGGTTTTTCAATGAAACGCTGCATCGCGCCGTAGGTGGTTTCATGCTGCTTCGCGATGTTCACCAGCGGTTGCAGGCTGCTGTCACCCAACCAGCGCTCCATCCGCTTAAACCACTGCGGTGTATAGTACATTTGCGACGGCACGGTACGGATCACCACGATCGTTTTCGCACCGCGACGGGCGGCTTCCTGCACCGGTACCGCGTCACTGATCCCGCCGTCCAGATAGCTGATGCCGTCCAGCAGGGCGCCGGTACGATAAAAACCGGGAATGGCGCTGGAGGCGCGAATGATGTCCAGCCAGTTCTCCTTCTGCGGAGAGAAATAGCCCGGGGAATAGTCATCCCCCCGACTGGCGCACATCCAAAACTCTTTTCCGCTATCAAACAGACGGGCCGCCGTGTCCATTGCCAGCGGCATCTGGCTGGAGGTCGACTCCAGCAGCCAGTCGAGATCGATCAGGTTGCCGCCGCGCACAAAGCGCACCGGGTTAAAAAATTCTTTCGCCGTGGTATAGCGCATAATCACTTTTCGCGCGTAGCCAGGCTGGTTGCAGACATAGGCTGAGAGATTCTGCGCCCCGGCAGACGTGCCAAAGTAGAGATCAAACGGGTTGAACTGTGCGCGCATAAACTCATCCAGCACGCCAGCGGTGAAAATGCCGCGCTGCCCACCGCCCTCACAGACCAGTGCGAGTTGACCCGCGCGAAACGGTTTTAACGTCAGCGGCGCAATATTGCCGAGCGTAACGGGAATTCGTTGCCCCACCTCTGCTTTCCTGTTTTGATTATTTTATAACACCACAGTAACGCACCCGACCTGTAACGCAAATAAGAAAAAGCCAGTCGCAGTGACTGGCTTTATTTTGTTGATGGAATATTGCGTTTGCTATGGACGTCGACGCCCTGTAAACAGGCTGACCAGGAACAGAATAATACCCACAACAAAGACAATTTTAGCTGCCCATGCCGCTGTACCTGCCAGTCCACCAAAGCCCAATGCGGCGGCAATTAACGCGATAACCAGAAATATAATGCCCCAACGAAACATAAGCTTCTCCTTTACCATAGTTAATGTCGGCCGCTAAACGTGAGCGCTCAGGTCACTCACCGGCGTTTTTCCAGAGTCGTTCTTATTTCGCCCGCAGGGTTGAGCCTGGCGGGCGACTGGTCCAGATTTACTTCGTTTTCAGATCGTTTTTAACGCTTTTCACACCATCAATCGCTTTCGCAATTGACTCGGCGCGTTCACTTTGCGCCTGGGAATCAACCGTACCGGAAAGCTGAACCACGCCATCGGTGGTTTCAACTTTCACCTTACGGGACGGTACGATGTCATCTGCTAACAGTTTAGCTTTGATTTCGCTGGTGGTTGCCGCATCCCCGGCATAACCTTTCACTGAAGCGTCTTTGCTGTCGCGAACGTGCAGTTTATCGCTCACGGAGGTGACACCCTCAACACCCTTCGCCACTTTGACAGCCTGTTCGGCCTGGGCCTGGCTTTCCACAAAGCCACTCAGGGTCACGACTTTCTTGTCGGTTTTAACGGAAATATCGGTGCTCTTGATCGCTTCGTCATCCACCAGTGCGGCTTTCACTTTTGCTGTGATAGAGCTGTCGTCCATGAAATTACCGACTTTATTCATAGAGCTATCGATTTTTTGCCCTGCGCTATCGGCCGTGGACTGTGCTTTATCCATGGTGCTGCTTTCCGCCAGAGCGGAACCGCTAACCAGAACGCTACCCAGTGTTACAGCCAGCAGAGTTTTAGAAATCTTCAGTCTTGTCATATTCATCGATGTATTCCTGTGTTGACCCGTTATTCGGGCTACATACTTCCTTAGTAGTTTTATATATTGCGAATAAACACGCGGGCGAAATGGATAACCTAAAGCCATGCATTGAACAGTTAATTTATCCACGCCCGGTGCTAAACACTGAGTTAAATATAGATCACTCTCACAATGCCGCTTTCAGATTTGGGCAAAAAATAGGCAAAAGGCGTGAAAACGCAGTGAATTAAGAACATTCCGCAAGGGACTAATAAGACAGGAAATAAAATAAATATCCTCCGGCATAGCCGGAGGTTTTTCTGATGCGCCTATAAGGCTCTC